>Ga0114963_10000083_pt1 | contig 54616 bp, 54 predicted proteins | sample C_131016_EF_Meta_FD_87019 | JGI IMG/M metagenome (GOLD analysis project Ga0114963, IMG submission 87019) | Freshwater microbial communities from Lake Croche, Canada to study carbon cycling - C_131016_EF_MetaG | ecosystem: Environmental > Aquatic > Freshwater > Lake | place: Lake Croche, Canada... | reverse complement strand
TTAGTTATTCCACCAACCAACATTTGTTATATATTCGACGCGTTGTGAAGAGTTGTCGTAGATGTCATATGAGGCAACATCTTCTGCAGTATGAGTTTGGCCCCAGAAACCTATTTCAGACTCAGCAGGAATAGGCCCGCCACCACTTCGCATTCCACCAGACGGAGATGGCCCGCCAGATCCAAACTTATTGGGGACAAATCCCTTACCTGAATTAGGCCAGAATTTACCTTGTCCAAACTTGAAAGGCTGTCCTTTGTACATACCTGATTTAGTATAGCCCCATGTTGGGAATAGTTTATTAGTAGCATTTGGGAATAATTTCTGTGTAATGGGAGAATTATAGAGCGTGGTTGTACCAGGTGTGTAATAAACTGAGTAGAGTGTTTGAACTACAAAGTAGATAATCGCAAGAATGGCGACTCCGTAGATAAATGTTAAAATATAGCTCATTGTTCCTAATATATTTTGTTTTTTAAATACCATGGTAATTTTCAAATGGGCTTTGCTTCAGAGGTGATTTGTTTTGTCTCACTGTATGGAACAGATATCTTAGTCATAATAGGCACAGATCTCCGTTTAATAGTATGTTCAGATGTCATAACAGAGGATTTTGTTAAACAAGCACCCATTCTAATATACTTATGACTTTTTAGGAAAAAGTCAGCAAAAAATAGGTTTTGCGCACTTATGACTTTTTAGGAAAAAGTCAGCAAAAAAATAAAGTGTAAAGTATTCAAAAATATTATATATGTTTTTGCGGACTTTTTCCCAAAAAGTCCCTAGAAGTCTGCATCTAATGCGAAGCTCATTTCTTCATTTGTTTTACCAACACCTGACTTAGCATACGAGGTTACACGCTTTTCAAAGAAGTTATCTTTTCCTTCAAGTGAAATACGTTCCATAAAGTCGAATGGATTTAGAGTATTATAGATTTTGCCATAACCAAGTTGCGTTGATAATCTATCAGCGACAAACTCAATATAATCAGCCATCAATCTATCATTCATACCTACAAGGTGGCAAGGAAGCGACTCAATAATGAATTGTTTCTCAATCTTAACAGCTTCACGAATTATTTTGTGTACTTTGGCTTTAGGAAGTTTGCGTTCAATTTCTTCATAAAGAGCACAAGCGAAGTCAGTGTGAAGCCCTTCATCACGAGCGATAAATTCATTTGAAGTAGTGAGACCAGGCATTAGACCGCGTTCTTTGAGCCAGTAGATGGCGCAGAAAGAGCCGCTGAAGAAGATGCCTTCAACGATAGCGAATGCAACAAGGCGGGTGGCAAAGTTTTCATCACGCGATTCAATCCACTTTTGAGCCCATTCTGCCTTTAGCTTCACACAAGGAATAGTTTCAATTGCTTTAAAGAGATGAGCCTTCTCTTCTTTGTCTTCTACGTAAGTATCAATGAGTAGAGAATAGGTTTCAGAATGCACTGCTTCCATCATAAGTTGTACTGAGTAGAATTGGCGTGCTTCAGCGAGTTGGATTTCGTTCATAAAGCGACAAGCAAGGTTTTCTTGAACTATTCCATCAGAACCAGCGAAGAAGCCAAGAATATTTTTAATGAAATATTGTTCGTTCGCACTTAGTTTTATCCAGTCTTTCATATCTTTAGCGAGATCAATCTCTTCAGGGGTCCAGAAAACGGATACGTGATTTTTATATTTTTGGAAGAGTTTGGGTTTTTGGATAGGGAAAAGGGTAAACCGAGTAGGGTTTTCTTTTAAAATTGGTTCAACAAAGTCATCTCTCGAGTCTTGGAGTTGTTCGAGGGATTCGATATCCTCCAACTTAGAAGATTTTGCCTTAAAAGATGGGGAGTTAAATGCAGACCTGGATTTGGGACTTTGAATAGGGTTCTCCATTTCAGCCACTATTCTAAAACCGGAGAAAAGAGATGCGTTCATTTTACATCATAATCTTACGCACAATGCTCGTCAATTTTATCGTTTTTATAATGTAAATAAATGTAAAAAATTAAAAACGAAGAGATGTGATTAATTATATAAAATTTTATATTAATAGATATTATCAATGTCTAAAATTATAATTTATTGTCCCAAGTATGATGTTGCGAGTGGCGGAAATTCCATATTACATTATACGGGGCATATTATAAATAAATTTTCTAGCTATAAAGCTTATTTACTTCCATTTTCTGATGAAACAAAAAGCCAAATGGGAAGTAATTTACTAGCTAAGGAGGAATTTATAAAAAATGATGAATATAATGTTTCTATTATTGATATAAATGACATAAATAAGGAAATAGACATTATAATTTATCCTGAGTCAATATTTGGCAATCCAATTGGAATGAAAAATGTGATTAGATGGATATTGTATCCACCACCTAGTGAAATAATTAGAACGTGGGATTTAACAAATGATATTTGTCTTTTCTATTGTTATCCTTATATGCATAATTTTTATTTTTTAAGTAATTGTTCTTATAATATTCCAGATATGATAGATTATTATTCCTCATTTGAATTTAATAGGGATTATTTATTATTTACTATAATCGATGATAATATATTAAATTATAATGATGAAAGTAATATTGTTAGAGAAGAAAAAACTATATATTCTTCTAGAAAAGCATGTGGAATTTATGGGACCTCAATGTATGATGCGAATACAATAAGTAGTTTATCAAAAATTCCACAAGATAAATATATTGAAAATATTAAAATGACAAAAGAACATATTGTAAATACATTTAGAAAACACAATAAATTTGTGAATTATGATTTGTATAGTTTTTTAAATGTAATAGCTAAAAAGTATGGAACTGAAAGTATAGTCTATCCCAATACTAAATTACATAAAGATGATTGGAATAAAAATACTATATGGATGAAGAATACTAAATATGGTGAAAATGATGGTGAAGGATCATTGTATATGGATATAAATTATGATGAAATCAATAAAAAATCAGTTAAAAATCTAGAATTTATAATTAATAAGAAAATGAAATTAAATAATATAAGATTTACAGAACCATTAATTGAATTGAATGATAATAATGGAATAATGCCTAATGTATTAAGTTGTCCAATAACACTTCAGAATTTTAGTATTGAATATTCATTTGAAATAACAGATTTTAATTTTAAGTGGCAAAATTTATTTGATCTGAATTATACCTCATCAAATACAGGCCCAAGATGTGAAATTGATTCTAATGGCGATTTAGCAATTATTTTAGGAAATAATTCAATAATATATGATGGTATAAAAATTATGAATGGTTTAAAAACAAATACTAGATATAAAGTAATATTAGTCTTTAATAAAAATAGTTTAATTGTTAATTTTAATGATGAAAAAGTAAATACGTATACACTAAAAAGTAGTATATTTTCATTTTCAAATATAAAAGTATCTGGTGGGTTTGATAATTCAAGAGATTTAAATAATTCAAAATTATATACATTTCAGTTATATAATTATACAATTTACAATGATATAAGTAAGATTAAACAATTCAATAATAAGTTTAATAATAATAATTTAGATTTACAAGATGTATTATTCCAATCATATCTTAGGGATAATAATTTTAATATTAAATTTCGAAATAACACATATGAAAGTTTTGCTGTTAAGTTTTATTTTAAGAATAAAGTTAATCAAATAACACGGTTTGTTGTTGGAAACATAATTTTTGAAGCTAATAATAATAATTTGTATATACGTAATAGTCAAAATGGTCAAGAAATAAATAGATTAGCAATTGAAACTAGTAAAATTTATAGTGTTGTTTTCTCTTCAAATATTGAAAAATGTCATTTATACGTAAATGATACAAAAATAGTAAACAATATCACCGTAATATTAACATTAAATGAAATGAGGATAGAAGGTGAAGTTTATAATATATTTGTAAAAAGAATAGATATAAATAAGAAATTAGAGTTTGAAACTACAGATCTATCGCCATATATAAATACATTTTATACATTAGGATTTATGAAAGTAGATGGATTATTTAAAAATGAAATAAGACTATTTGATAAAGTATTTAATTATTGTTTTAATGAATTGGTGTATAATGTTCAAGATTATATGCCAGGAGCATTTGAATATGTGTATGAGTTTGTTGAAATTATTATCAATAATAAAATACATACAATATTAAATAAGATACTTGGAGAAAAATACTATTATAATGGTTCTGATGCAAAAATTTATTTTAAAGATACAAACTGGCATTGTGATAGAAAAGTCTCAAATACACACTTAAAAGTTGTATTATATTTATCAGAACTTAATGAGAATAATGGTTGTTTAAGAGTTATTCCAGGAAGTCATCATTATGGTGATAAAATAAACTCAATACTCAGTAAAAAAGTTATCCCCCTATTTCAAGGACCAGGTGGGTTTCAAAAAGATTTTTTACAATTTAAGGATAAAGATGTACCTTGTTTTCCAATTAAAAATAAATATGGTGATCTAGTGATATTTAATTTAGGATTATATCACTCAGCGTTTGGAAATCATATAAATAAAAAGATGATATGTATGAATTATGCATCGAGCTATGAGGATATTAATGATAGCGAAAAATTAGAATGTATTAATGGTGACTTTGGAATCAATTTACTAAGAAAAAATATTGATTTTAATAGAAAATTATTACCAGTTGGACCTACATTTTATGATTTTATAAAAACCTATGATAATTATTATGATAAATACATCAAAGAATATGTGGAAAATGATAATCTACTAGATAGATATATCAGAATCCAATCATTTGAACAAGATAAATCAGAAATACAAGAATTTATTAATAATTGTAAAAATACTAATACAAAGAAAACTAGTAATACAATAGTAGTATCAAATAATTATTCAGTCTGAGTATTTTATATTGATTTATAATACGAATGACAGTATTTAGTTAGTTATGTATGATTTTTTCAACCTTTACCCATCCATTTAAGTTTGCTTTTTTTCAATTCTGCTTCTATTTCTGCCATTTGAGCAGGTAGTAACAATTCTTCCTCTTTCTCAATTGTTTTAAAATCATCATAGTTTATTTGTAAACTACGTCCAGAAACAGAACTAACCATAAGTACATTTCCTTTTTCTTTATCTTGAATATATTTTTGTAAATAATATTTATTTATTTCACTTATTATTTCAGGGTTAATATCATTTGCCTCTTGGTATCCGCTTATAGTTGCGAACAACATTATTTTTATTTTTAATGCGTTACATTGTTCAATAAACTTTGGGCTCATGTCTGGTCTCCCTGCTATTTTGCCCGATGGTGGGCGTGCTTGAATCTGATTCGCATAAATATCATATTTTTCTGATTTTAATATTCCTATATCTTTAATATTTTCACAGTTTGAAACACCATAATTTCGTATTAGTTTTTCATCTTTTGCTTGCATCAAAATATCCATCATAGGCCATTGTTTTCTCCATCCATGAATTAAATAAAGATCAATATATTCACAATTGAGTTTTGAAATGGTATCTCTAATTTCTTCAATTGACTTTGGTTCTCCTTTCCAAGTTATCCAAAGTTCTTCTCTTTTTATAGGTGATTCTGCTTCGGAGGAAACTTTTTCTAAAACTTGGCGAATAGTTTCAAAATAATCGTGTTGCCACCCAGAATAGGCATCAGCACCATCAATGTGTCGATATCCAATTTGCAATGCTAGCTCAAGCATTTTCTCAAAATTATCCTGAGCTGTACCAAAACATAATTGTGGCATAGATTCTAATGCACCACCTCTGATTTTTCTTTTGTTTTTCCGTCTTGTTATTCTCTTACTATTTTTTCTACGTCTTGTTTTCATTCCTAATTAGAAGAAAGAAAGTATTCTTTGACTATTTATTAAATAAATCTGTTATTCTAATAGATATGGCTGTATTTAATGATAATCCCCCAACAAAGAAACCCAGGCTCCGTTTAGGATATGGCTCAGCAGATAAGGCCCGAGCATCGGTGAAGAAGTTAAGAAAGGAGTCCCATCAATATCAATCACAGGCAGCCCATACATTATATTCTAGGGCTAAGTATCATAAGTATCAGACGAAGGGAATGAGAGAGGCTCAGAAGATTTATGGCAGGTTTATAAAGACTCTAAAGCATAAGAGGTCTAAAGATTAAAGGATATTTGAAGTGAGATGGCGTTCCCCGCAGTAAAAGTACACCATTTGTATTCGCTAAATTTATATGATGGAATGGATATTATTTTTGAGAATTTAGGAATGGTTGATATGAATAATCTAGAAGAATTAATTAAAACAGAGAATTATGATATGATTAAGGTTGTAAATAGAATATTTACAATTAACACGTGTGACAGGACAATAACAATATCTGGGCATAAAATTAATAGTAAAACATATATAATTAATATGGCTGGTAAGGGTGACTTAATGTTATTGCATTATAGTTGTAAAAATGAAGATATTATAACAGGAATTAAGCATTTATACTATATTTGTAAGAGTTGTGTACAAGTGAGCTTAAAGGATTAAAGAGATCATAAAATCTGTCATTACCAATATTTTTGTTATAGTTTAACTTCAATAAAAATATAGTTATTTTTATATTATTTTAAGAAATCTACAAGCTACTATGTTTGCCAATTAATAGGCTCTTTTCCCATTTCTGTCAACCATCCATTTACTTTAGAGAATGGTTTTGTACCAAAGAATCCCTTTGATGCACTCAGAGGCGAAGGATGCGCAGATTCAAGAACACGGTGACCATTTTTATCAAGATAGAGACCAAGTAGCTTCTTCTTAACCTGTGCAGATTTGCCCCAAAGTACAAAGATGACATTTTTATTTTGTGCTGCGATAGACCGAATAATTTGGTCAGTGACTTCTTCCCAGCCAATCTTTGAATGTGATTGAGGCACGCCAGCTTCTACAGTAAGTACTGTATTAAGAAGCATTACACCCTTAGTAGCCCAGGATTCAAGATTCCCGTGTACAGGAGCTGTAAACCCAATATCACTTACAAGTTCCTTGTAGATATTTTTGAGTGAAGCAGGGATTGGTCGAACATCTGGTAAAACTGAGAAGGCTAGCCCGTGTGCGTTTCCAGGTGTGGGATAAGGATCTTGGCCAAGAATAACAACCTTTATGGACTCGAGTGGTGTAAGTTCAAGTGCTCGCCAGATATTTTCCTTAGAGGGAAGGAACTCCTTAACAGCAAGAGCGTTGGAGAGTTCAAGGAGTTTATCTTGGCAGGGTAGTAGGCAGTTAGCCCAGCTAGAAGGCACTGAATCATAAAGCCAATTAGCACTTTTGGCAAAAGTGCCCAAAACTTGTACAATTGCACTTTTTCCCAAAGAGTCCCCAGAAACAGGCACAGTCAAACTAGCCTCTGCATCTTCTTTGATAACATTAATAGCTTGAATAGGTTTGGAGGACTCTGCGATTACTGGCTTGATATCAACCTCTTTAGATTCTACAGCGTGTTCAAATCTAGCAGCAATAAGTAGTTTCAGATCATCATCGCCAATCTGCTTAGTTTGAAGTTCAGAATAGAACTTTTTCACTTTCGGATGTGCCTTAAATGCAGTGGGATCAAAGTCATATACATACAGAGCCTCTAAGGAGCGAGCGCGCGACAAAGCCACGTATGCCTGACCAAACTCAAAATTACCAGTTCCAATATCAACTAGCGCCGCATCAAGAGTTGACCCTTGACACTTATGTATTGTTACAGCATATGCTAGTTTCAAAGGTATTTGAGTTCGTGAAATAAACTCATAATCTTCAATAGGCCAATTATGATGACCAATTGATTTCTTAACACCATTTACAAACTCGACGATGGGAAGTTCAGTAGAAGGACAGAAACCAACAATGACGCCACGAGAACCATTAACAAGACCAGAATCAGGATCTACGTTCGCAATAAGCATAACTTGAGCATCAACCATAAGTTCTAGTTCTTTTGAGTAGGCGCCATCAGAGTCAAATATATTGAGTGCTTTTTGAAAGTTTTCATCAGATTCGATAAAACCATCTGGAATCTTGCCATCATATACTAGGCGTGCTTTGTATGAGTAGCGACGTCCAGTAAGTGCGCGAAGATTAGAGTCATTAATCATTTCAACTTCTGCGCGGCGAGGAAAGAGAAGAGTGGGGCGAATCTTGTTTTCTTTCCAGTCGCGACCCTGGCATCCACGTAAAATCTCACACGACTCTTTAGTTAGAGTCCCAGTACGCGCCTCTTTAAGTACTCCCTGAAATACTTCGTCTTTTTGGCGTTGAATCTGAGTTAGTTCAATTGAACTCGTAATTGCTTCTTTCCACGCTGCAGACTCGAATGCGAACATTGTAGGTTCATTACTCTTGTTAACAGGTGGGAGTTGAAAGAAGTCACCTACAAATAGTATTTGAATTCCACCAAATGGTTTTTTATTAGAGCGAACTTTTTTACCGATTTCGTTGAGTTTATCGAGGAGTTCAGCGGTCATCATTGAGATTTCATCAATAATTAGAAGATCGGTACAGAGCCAATTACTCATTGCTTTTCTATTGCGGCGAATCTTGATATAGAGTTCAGAAACAGATCCCTTACCGAGACCGATGCCTGCCCAGGAGTGAAGTGTTTTTGCTTTATGGCCAAGAAGAAGTGCAGCACAACCTGTTAGGGCGCACATTTGGATACGTGGTAGTTTTGCCACAGACCCAGGATTCTTTATAGCTATCAATCGCTTCTTAAGGCCAGGAAACTCGGTATAAATTACTGAAAGGAGATAACTCTTACCTACACCCCCGCCACCTGTTAAGAATATATTGTCTCCTTTGAGTAAGTGGTCAATTACTGAGAGCTGTTCTTTAGTAAGAGTATCAAGTGGAAGAATGGTAGGAGGTGGAAGTGGTGGATTAAGAGTATTATAATTATCAAGGTATGCTTTGGCTTCAATAATAGTTTTAAAGCCTTCATAAAGACAGCCTGAGAATCCTTTAACGTTTTCATTGGTGGTTGCCCAGTTGTCATAGATGCCTGGATTGTGGCCTTTTGCTACAGCGTAATATGTTGTAGACTTTGATGAGCTCATCTTGGATACATTTTCTTTAAATCCCTAAATGGTTTCAAATTTTATGTTATTTTCTTGATTTTGAAAAGTCTTATCAGTTAAAAGTCATATTATTAAGTGCTTCTATGAGTTTTTCGCTAAAGTTATTAATACCCTTTTCCTGAATATTCTTTAAAGCTGATATGTGAATTGATTCAAGTATATTATCAAAATCACAGACTAGCACATTATAAGTAACTTGGATATTATTATTATTTTTAACTAGGCTTTTAATATTTTCTAAAGTAATATCTGAGTTATAAATGTGTTCGTGTAGTAGATGACATTGATCGATTAATTGACTAATCTCTTCGCATACTGATATATCTCCAAATGAAGTGACTGATGATGTGTCAGACATTTTAGGATAATTAATATATGCTAGTATTATTTAGACTGTCTACTTATAAGGTGTAGCATTGAATGCGAGTAGACTTACTGGAGTATGGTAAGAAATAGTACAAACCATAGGGGCTTTATTTGCTTTTTCGGTTGTTGTCCAAGATATGAACCAGTGTGCAGGCATAAAAACACAATTACCAGGACGTAAGATAATATCAATAAACTTAAGGTCACCAACGAATGGTGTGTCTTTAGAGGTAAGGTTAGCAGGGAAGCAACCAACCCAGTCGGCAGGTAGAGATTGTTGCACAGTTTCAGGCATAATTGTAAGGATAATTTCACCATCAACAGGAAAGAGACAGGTCCAGGTTGCAAATGTTTTTCTGAGGCCGATATTGCCAGCCCAGCAGTGATATTTAGGGAACATCCAGAATTTTAGGAGTGGATTAATGACTGTAGGATTTATCCATTTATTGGCCCAAACATTAATACCAGATACCTTAGCGATTGTTTCAGCTTGTGGATATTTCCAGGGGCATAGGCTATCAGGGGTTGAAGTGGATACCCAATCGGTGAGGGTGGTTTCTTGGAATATCGGAATGTCTTTGAAGCAGGGACGAGCAAGGATGTCATCGTGTGTCCAGAATGTAGCGGAGGGAATAGAGCGAAGAACAGCTGGAACTTTTTCATTTAAGAGCGATGAAAGATTATCTCGTTGTGACCATTCAATTTGGTTAATACGAAATTCACAAACAGCCTGTTTATAAAAAAATGTCAGAATCAGAAATACTATACCAATTATTAAAATTATTTCCAACATTGGAACCTAATTCTTAATATCAACAAAAATACTAGAATGTCACGCACTTTAAAATATTATTGATAGATATTTTGTTGAAGAGGAATATGATTTATAAGAGAAAGAGATGTCATCAATGGTAAGCTTATTATAGTAGGATATCCAAGTGTTGTATTATTCTGAATAACGATAATATCATCTACTTCGGTCATTTTAGGAATATGAACCCAAGTTTCTTCTTCTAATTTTATTTGGTTATTATTAATGGTAGCTGATAGAAATGTGTTACCATAGTTTTCAAGACGCTTATCACGTTCATATTTATCATAGCAATAATACTTAGAATTCATTTCTAGAGGTTCTATAGGAGAATATGTAATAATAGCAAGGGGGTTAACAGTTTGAATTTTATAGAAGTAGAAGTGATGCCATCGTCCAGGATATACACGGGCTGCTTGGTAGGCGTGGAGAAGCTGGGGCCAGGAAAGGAGTCTATTCGAATAGAGACGCATTTGGCTACCGTTTTATTTAAGCCTCCTACCCTTCAATTTTATTGTATATGTGTATTAGTGATGTCTACGTGTTTTAGCAAGAGACTTCTTATTTGAAGTAGATTTTTGCCCAATACGTCTGGTAGTAGCAAGACGGCGTTTAGCTAGAGGCTTTTCAGTGACTGCTGTACTGATTGCTGTTTTCTCAACTTCTATTTCTTTTTCTATTGGAGGATTTATCAAGTTTAACACCTTTTCAATCCATTCTTGTGGTAAACTGCCAGTTTCTAGGGCACTGATAAAGAAATTCTCTTCTGTCTTAACTAGTGATTGTACAACTTCAATTAGACAGTCTTCGATTTTGTCAACTTCATTGATATCTTGTGCGATATCAATATCTTTAAAGTATTGGAGCCAGGTTGCTTTGTATTCTGGTGTAAATATATCGAGTGTTAATTTAGTGTCCATTGCAAAACCGTATCGAAGACCAATCTCATTAAATTGCTTATCGTAATCAAAAGTAAATTTAGGTGTTGACAGAGTAGTTCCAGATATATCGATAGTATGTTGGGCGATGTCCTCCATAACAATAAAACACCCGTAGATGTGGTTCTGTAACTTTAAAGAGTATAAACCATTTGTATTGGTTAATTGATTAAGAACCACGGATTTTATCTTAGGTAAATCCATTCTAATAGAAATCTTTCTTATATTAGATTAAAATAATCGCATATATATAAAGTATTTAAACAAATGTTATAATTAGAACTATAATAATATGCACGATACAGCTATGATGTCAGGTGCACTATTTGGGAAAGTATATGGAAAGGAGGGAATGACTGTTTTAGATGTGGGCGGGCTTGATGTTAATGGTAGTTTGAGAAAGCCATTTGAACTTTTATTAAAAATAAAGTATACTTCATTGGATATTGAAGAACATCCAAGTGTAGATGTAGTTATGAAACCAGGTGATGTATTTCCATTTCCAGATGAGTCATTTGATTTAATTGTTTCTACATCGTGTTTTGAGCATGACCCGTGTTTTTGGATGACATTTCGAGAAATGGGGCGTATAATTAAAAAGGGTGGTTATATTTATATAAATGCACCTTCAAACGGTCCATATCACGAACATCCTGGTGATAATTGGAGATTCTATTCAGATGCTGGTCAAGCGTTAGCATATTGGTCAGGTAAAACTGTAGATGGTAAATCCTATCCAGTCAAAGTAGAAGAGACCTTTCATATTCTTCCACCACCAGATGGATTTTGGATTGATTTTGTATCTGTATGGAAACGAGTAGATGAGAAAGAAGAGAATATTAGACTTAGTAATGAATTTAAAATGAAGTATGGTCCATTACGTAAGGCATTAACAGAGGCTAATTTACAAACACAGGGAATAATTTATGTACAATAAACAGAATATAAACTAATTTATAAGTAGTATTCATTAAGAGCAAATTCCTATATAATGTCACATATATTGGAATTTTCACAAGGTTCTGTTACATTAAATGAAGAACAGTATAAAGTAGTAACAAGTCCTGTATCAGAAAATCAACGAATCTTGGCATCAGCTGGTTCAGGGAAAACAACTACAATTACAGCACGCATCGCATACTTAGTAGAATATTATGATATTGATCCATCTAAAATTCTACTTGTAACATTTAGTCGCGCGGCAGCACAGGAAATGATTCAGCGTGTACATAATTTGATTGGATATGTAAATATGTATGCGGGAACATTTCACGCTCTATCTGCACAGATTTTAAGAGATATGGCACCAAAAATGATAGCAGATCAGCCCTTTATCGATGAACTCCCTTATCGTTTAGTTAAGTGGCTTGAAACAGACCGTGCCAAGAAATGGGTACAACGCTTTAGAACAATTATTGTAGATGAATATCAAGATATTAATGAAATTCAATGGCAACTTTTAAAGGGATTCTACCATCAGTGGGCTACTATGACTATTGTAGGGGATGATGCTCAAAATATTTATACGTGGCGTGGGTCATCAGTGGATTTTATATTAAATTTTCATAATAATATTCCGCGTGTAAAGGATTATCAGCTCTGTATGAATTATCGTTCAACAGAAGCAATTGTAACAATTGCGAATTCTATTATGAGATTTATTCCAACGTTGCCATTTAAAGAAAAGATGGTTGCAAATCAGAAAGGGGGTAGAAAGCCAGAAGTACATTTCTTTTTTAGAGCTTCAGATGAATATGACTGGATTGTTAATTCATTAGAGAAGTTTATTAAGAAGTTTACAGGACCAGGTACACCAAACTTTAATTTCGCAGTAATTTCTCGATATAATCACGATTTATTCAAAATCGAAGAACGTCTTCATCTAAAAGGTATTCCATACAATCTTTGTACAAACTATGACCCAGAACGTTCAAAGGAGCATAATAAGAAGATAACACTTACAACAATTCACGCTTCAAAGGGTTTAGAGTGGGATATAGTATTTTTTATGAATTTACATGATGATGTATTTCCATCGCGTAAGAGTGATGAAGAAATTGTGTGTGAGCGTCGTCTATTTTATGTAGCGGCTACAAGAGCAAAGAAGGGGCTATATATGACATATTCTAGACACGAACGATCATTATCCAGATTTGTAAGGGAGATTCCACGCCCATTTCTAAAGTTTCATAATATCGCATCATTCAAACTCAGTACAAATGAGGCGGCAGCATCGACAATGAGTATCGAGGATATGATTCGTGGATTTGACGGAGCAGATTGGAATGACTTAAGAGAGAAGAATTATGTTCCTATAATTAAAAATGTTAAAACGGAATCAATTTATCAATTTGGTCAAATGTTTTCAATGCCAGAATGGGTGCGTCAGTGTGATGCCCGCGAAACTTGGTTAGAAATGTTGCGATGGATTACCTTGAGAGAATGTGCGATTCACCAAAATAAATTAGATGAGTTAATAACTCCAGCAGTTAATGAGTCACTTCTTACATTGAGAATTTATAAGGAGGATATTGAATTCTGGGAAACATATGAGGCGGAATTGGAGCATTTGGTACATAAGTTTTTAAAGCATACGCAACAAATGCCCGCAGTAGAATATCATCAGTTAGACGAATATGTTAAGGCCAAGTTAAGGCATTTGAATTGGACGGTGCAGGATATGACGCACGCATTAATGATTATCGCAAAAATTCGCGGACAACTAAGACCAATGAGACATCACGGGTTCGACCTTAATGAATTTAACTTTGGACTAGTAAGAAATTCCGTACCAACTGAGTTGCGTTCAGAGGTATTAGGGAGTTGGCACGCGATTCTTGATAAGAGTAAAAAGACACACGATATACTTGGTGATATTTGGCGAATTTCTTCTATCAAATCAGTAATCGAAGGTAGAAATATTCCGTTATATCAATATAGTACAATATTTCCATTTTTGTTTCAAGAGGAACAGCAGAATATAGTAAAGGCGATAGAGGTGGCAGTTCCGTTATGGATAGTATCACAGGAGAATCCAAGTTTTAATTTTTTGTTTGAGGTGGAGGGGATTCGTCCAATTCAGTTTGATATAATGACGGAGAAGTGTGCGTATTATGTATTTTTTGATCCAAACTTTGTACCAAGTACTGAGGATAAGATACTACTTTTATTAAAACAGTATGCTTATGAGGAAATATATGATCGTTCATTGGAGGCAATTGGATTTGTGAATGCTGCGACTGGAGTAGTAATTCAATATGAGATAACAACTACCATACGGGAGCAGCTAAGCCAGATGTGGTTGTACCTACAAACGAAGTATAACCTGTACCAGGAGGTTTGATGCCTAGATTTTGTTGGTTAGTTGTTTGTGTACCAGGAGCGTAAGTGCTACCAAAACCGCGGATAGGGCGTTCAGTGGGGTCACCTTTTTTATAGTCAGGAAGTGCTCCGCCTGGTTGTTCAATGGGCCAAGCAGAACGAATGGCCTGTTGAGTAGGCGGCACTTCATTTACGCCACCGTGAGGCATTGGTTCACCACGCCCACTGCCGCCAGGAAGGGCATAGAACTTGGCAGCACCATAACGATCCTGTTTGGTGGGGTTATTGAAGAGGCGAGGGCTTCTATCAAAATATTTAGTATCATTTTCAGAACGGCAGGTGTAAATGTCAGTTCTGAGAAGAGCTTGGGGCATAGATAGTTCTGAGACAAAGGCGTCAGAGACGGGTTTTCTATCAGGAACAGTCATACCAGCGACGTACATATCGGAACTTTGTCGAGGAATATATTTGGTGGAAGGGCACCATTTATCGAGGGGGTGATTGAGTGTTCGTAAGATAGATTCTTGGTCAATGGCGGCAGCGTAACGACCGGGTGGATAGAATTCACCTCCAGTTGGAAAGACCATATCTTTAGGTGGCATAGGGGCAGGAATAGCGGGTGCGCTTGTTACGTAGTTTTTACAGACTTTGACCCAGGGGCGAAAGTCTTGAGGGAGACCGACTTTTTGTTGGGGGAGGATGTGTCGTAACATTTCAGTAGGATCCCAGTGTGTGCGGAGGCAGACAGGTGTAAAAAGATTACCCTCCACATTTGCGAAAGGAAAGTCGCTAACAAATGGAGATGGTGGCTGAACTTGACTCATTACTTAGTCAAAATATTTATTTATTAGGATTATCCTTCGCAGTGAGTCCTATATATTGAAAGTTCTGAGGATTATTGGGAATAGGGATAGTGGGAACATTACCTGAAAATCCAGCCTCTCTATTAGCAAAAGCAATTTCTTCATCTATTTGAAAGGTGGCTGTCCATTCATTAATACCGATATCAAAGGGTAAGAATAGCCACATAGGTGTTAGAGCAGTATCATCCGCATATATTTTTAACTCCAACTTGTCAAGTTTGCCTAATGGGGTTTCAAATAGGACTGGATTTTGGATAGCAGTTTCAGATGCTTCTCCAGTTGCGACACCTTGTAGAAGAATTTTTGCGGCCATAAGTTTAACCTGACCAGAAGTTTCATTGGAAATAGAATAATTTTCATTCATTGCTACATCCATATTATTAAATGATTGAAAATCGTTAATTTGTAAAAATAAATTAAAATTACTTGTTGAATTAAGTGCTAAGATAGTACTAAAGTAGTTAAATTTACTTGAATCAAGAAAATTAATACCGAGACGATAGGATGGAAATTGATTAATTACAACATCAGTAGGTATACAACCATACCACGATTTTATAATTTTTTCGTATGCAGCACAGCAGGTACTTCCACAAAAAGTAGAGAAAGAAGATGGATCTGGCGGGGGCGGGTCGCCATAGGTTGGTGGTGGGTTAGGTGATATATCTGCTAGTGATTCAAATGCTAGAACAGGATGGGGTATTTTCTCGCCAGGGTTAAAAAGTGTTTGGTGGGGTAAAAATGCAGCAGGAATACCTCTACAATCGTTATACGTTTTATTATTTATTATGTGATGAGGTATTATACCTGTATATTTAGTTGATATATATTCGTGATGTTTAGAGTTAGAATATCCGTGAATGGATGAAATAGTTGAATTAGCATTTTCAACAATATTATAATAACTAGATATAGTATTATGATAATCTAAGAAGTTAGTAAAAGTAAAGGTGGACCCGTGATAATTACCGTGTAGCTGTGCTCCAAATATATTACTAAAATTAAACATAGATGAAAAACCTGTATGGGCATTCCATTCACTTATAGTAGAGTTGGCGTATATTAAACCTCCAGTATATGAATAATTAGTTATGCTACCAAGAGTATAATTGTAAAATATAGTACTAAGATAAGATTCCAAAGCCTTAAAGACGGAATTAGAATTTGAATATAATGTTTTAAGAGTTTGAAATGATCTATTATTAAGACCTTTAAGAGTTAGTGCGTGATTATATAACGAATTATATTTATTTGTAATATCACTTTGAAGTGATGTATGTAAGCTATTATGGCTACAGCTAAATCTTCTGGTATTTTCATTGTATGAAAAGATATATTTATTAATATGTCTTAGTTCAAATGTGAATTGTTTTCTATAGTTATCAAGAGTGCCCTTATTGAGAATAGATAGAGTGTAGTATATATCGCTATTTAGTCCGAGAAACTGACCGAGAATATAGTCTGATACTTGTGAGTGTGTGTATGAGCCTGTTTTAACAAACACTTTGGCTAAACCAGATGCGAGTAGTTCTTTAAGAATAGGAAAATAGTATGCATTAGTAGCAATTTTATCTGTGATAACTGGATATGAATCAATATGTAAATTAGTATAGTAAGTATTAATAATATCATTCTTTGTATGAGAACTGCGTACACCATTAGATAAATTTGTCTGAAAGTAATCACCAGGTTCATTGAATAATATGGAAACATCACGATGAATTTTGAATTCGTTTGCAAATGTTTCATATGAAATTACATTGAAAGGTGGTGTATTATTAGCACTTACTGTTAGTGCAGTAGCTAATTTACTATTGCTATAGTTACCATTTGGAATTGAAAAGGCATAGTATGTAGGTTCTCCATTAGAATTAACACGTGCTTTTTCAGCTACTGCAAGACTGTTTCCTCCAGATGCGCAGCCTGCTACATTGATACAAGTACTAAGACAATATTCAGGAACACCTAAACCTAATAGTACAGCAGAAAGTTCTTGAGCAAATATTGGAGAATTAACAAAGTTTGTAGTATTATTGGGAAATGAAATTTGTACAAGTTGAAACTTTGTAACATTTTTATATACACGAGGTGTATAGAGTTGAAAATAAAAGGGTGATGACCATACGGAAAAATCTCTATTGGTTGATTTAATACTCAAAAGAGTTGTCTGGGTTGTTTTAGGCGGGTTTAAGTATGTAAATGAAGAAAGATTTGTAATATTTGTGCTATTATCATAACTAGAGCCTGGCGCGTGTTCCATATATTTAAGTTGTTGGGCAGATGTATTAAAATTAGGTCCTGCGGCGGCTATAAGAGCATATCGCGGGTCTTCTTCACGTCTGATACGAGGATCTTCATAGTCAGGCAAACCTTCACTATTATAATCTTCAGAGTCATCATCCGTATCTTCTCCTGTATCATTCCCTGTATCATTCTCCGAATCATATGGCATATAATATTTTGGAGTATCTTGATTCATTTGTCTAATTAGCATTTGTGTAATTTTTCTTTATATTATCTTTGGGGCTATATAAAGAAAAATATATATGATAGAGATAATTAAATGGATGCTAATCAACTTGGACGTAATAGTAGTAAATTTAATAATAGAAATAATTTACAAATATCAAATGCGGATCTTTTTATATCCAATAACAATAACCCATTTTTAATTTCACCATATGCCCCGCCCACAAACGTAGCTAAACAGACCACAGTCGTTAATATTGATGAGACTATTTCAACTCTTGTTGGGAATCTATCATCTGTTATTAATTTATCTACATTTACACTTTCAATAAGTACAATCCAACCAATAGCATCTGATCCTAACCAAGAAATAACAATAATCGCAAGTACATTAAGACTTGATGTAGTAGATACAGTCATATATGGTACATTAGAAGTTGATGGTAATTCAAAGTTCAATAATATTAGCACAGGCTATCTGTTCGCATCTGTTGCTGATATAAGTTCTTTAAATGTTAGTACATTTAATGCTAATACATTAAATATAAGTAACTTTCAAGCTAGTACAATAACTGTTAGTTCATTATATGGAAATAATGCATTTACTAACTCATTAAGTACAGGACAGCTATTCGCATCTGTTGCTGATATTAGTTCTTTAAATGTTAGTACAATGTCGGTCTCAGGAACTATTTTATTTTCAACACTTATTGGAAGTACAATTATTGCTAATACAATGACAATACATTCAACACTTCAAGTATCTTCGATAGATGCGACGGGTCATATTTCGTTTGTAACAATGTCTGGGAGTACAATTACTGGAAATACATTTACAGTTCATTCTACATTATATGCTTCAACTGTTAGTACTGGTAATATTAATTTTTTAACATTGGATGGTGGAAAAGGAACAATATCAGAATTTACATTTTCATCAATAAATATGATACCAGGTGTAATATCAACTGCCGCAACGACCTTACATTCGTCTTTTATAATTAATATTGGTGCTAGTAAATATAAAATTCCATTGGAAAAGATATAGAAGTATTTTAGGTTTATAAATCAGTCTGAATCCAAGGTCAATGAAGACTATATATAGATGATTAACCCACAACTGCCCAACTAATCTGCGCTGATGAGTCATATCCAGCAGATGGAACAGTCCCATTTAGTATGAACTGTATAGAGCCATTAGATGGAGAAACAGCAATTATCCAGTTATTTTGAACTACATTAAGTGATCCAATTGTATATCCATTGGCAAGTTGTGTTGTAGCACTAATCTTACTATTGACAGTAATATTTGTATCTATAGTGGAAGCGAATGATACTCCCCCTGAAGAGCTCCAAGTTAGGGTACTCATAGAAATAATACCAGATGGTAAAGTAATTCCGCCGTTAATAGTGCTTGCATTAATAGTACTAATTGTTAAAGTATCTGAGAATACGGCTGCTCCATTTGTGCTCGTTATATATACATTATTAGATGGAACTATTGAACCGTCTAAATGATATGCGACAGCATTTCGGAGTGTCGTAATTCCAAAATCACGTGATGTCATTTAATCCTAATTACGTATATCATAATTAATTTGTATAAAATATAATAAAATTATGAAGTATGATTTAATTGTGAAACCATAGAATAGCGTATCCTTTTCCACCATTAGAGCCATTTTGAAGACTTTGTCCACTAAATCCTCCTCCAGATTGTATAAATGCTGATAATGCTCCTCCACCACCTCCAGCACCTGTATAATCTATACCAGCAACCGCAGCAGGAGCAGCAGGTGGTATTGCTGTATTAGATAAAGACCCATAACTTCCTCTTCCACCCGTTATAGGGCTACCTGTATTTAAAATAACTTGTGTTCCATCGCCTCCTCCACCGCCAACATTTAATTCCTGATATTCTCCATATACATCAGTATTAAATGTAATATTAACTTGATTATTGGCACCACCAGCTTTACTATTTCCTCCACCAGCACCTGATGTGAATTTACCGCTATTAAGTTGAGAAGTTGTGCCAGCTGAGCCATTTCCAGTACTATTTCCAGCTATACCTTGTACTATAATCTTGTTAGTAGAGGCCTCAGCAGTTCCTCCACCGCCACCACCATTAAAACCTGTACTACCACCTGAACCGATATTATAAGGTACAGGATTAGGAAATCCACCACCACCTCCACCACCGCCAACTGCTACTATAGTTTGAGGCACATTTCCAGTAATTGTAAGTGTAGTGGAGCTTCCATTAGATCCGCTTACTGGATAATCTTCAGCAAAAGTTCCTCCGTTTCCACCAGCTCCAATTTGTAGTGTAACAGAGGTTGTTCCTGCTAATTGTATTGTGCTTGAACCAGGCGTTGCAATAACATTGTATGTAAAAGTTCCATTTGTTCCTGTGAAGGGAAAGGATGCGTTAATATCACCACTTCCTCCTCCACCACCCCCATATGCGGTAATGTATGCTGTAAAGCTCCCTCCACCACCGCCTCCACCGCCAACGAGAATATAATCTAAATATTTGTATTCGCCATAATCAGATGGTGTAAAAGTTGTGATATCACCAAAAGAAGGATTTAGCCCATTAAAATAAATGAGTTGATTGTAGAAAATACTGATAACCGTAGAAGCAATGAGCAATGACATCTATTACAATAATATTAAATTATATATCATAATTAATTTGTATAAAATACGATAAAATTATGATTCTAGATGGGTGTTATAGTTAGGTTAACATACCCACTGCCGCCATTTCTAGTATAACCACCAGTAGTGTAATAATATGCTCCTTCACCACCATCTCCTAATGTACTATTTCCTTCTGGAACAAATGGCATTGTTGGACTATTTGTATAATAACATCCGTAAAATATTGGATTCCACCAGGCAGACTAAATGGTAAATCAGGAACATTGCGGAGTTTCTGTGGTTTCTATTCAGAAGGTTAAGGACGTAAATATGTTATAGTCAAAGTTGTACCTATACCTGCCACAAAATTTCCTAATGGGGCAGCGACAGCAGTCTCATTATCTACTAATATAGTTGCGTTTGCATTTAAATATTTAATTACAACTAACTGATTTTGAACTCCACAGGCCTCCTCAACTACATATCCGTTAAGATATCCTTGCCATCCTGGCACTATTGCTGCATTATAACGAATGCCATACGTAAATTGAGAAATTAAACCTGCTGCAAAAGAGCCCCAAGTCCCGCCTTGTGGGATGTAGCCTTGACTACCAGTAACAGCTCCACATAGTACACCGACAAATGTTATCTGATACCATCCATCAAGAGGTACACTATATACTGCACCACCATCTGTGAGGCGACCAGTGTAACCTGGTTGTTCATAGGTTATCCCATCCCAACTAATCCAAGTTCCATCTGGTGGGAGGGGGGGAGGACCGTTACTATCCAGAGTCTGGGCTGTGACTTTATAATATTGCCAGATATATGGATAATTACTTACTGCTGGTATATTCCATATGACTTGTCCACCAGTTCCAGCAGTGAGAACCTGTCCAGCTGTACCGCTAGAAGCGTTATTGTCAAAAAGACTTGAATCAAGTTTCAGTGTGTTATTAATTATAGTATTACCTGTTAGTGTAATATCTTGAGTTAAAGCAATCGAAGTACTAGGTGTAACAATATTAATATTTCCACCAGTTGAACTGATTGTAATATCATTTCCTGCAGTTTGTCGTAAGTCTGAGTGAGCATCAAATAATATATCACTCTCTCCAGTAGATAGCACAAGTTGATTAACACGGCTGAAAATACTAATCGAATTATCGGCTCCAATTCCAATACTTCCTGAACTATCGGATGTTGATAAGGCATTAAGAGTCATATTTCCACCAATTGAACTAATTGTAACATCCTTCCCAGCCGTCATTGCGATATTATCATTAGTTGACATTGTGATATTAGTCCCAGCCATTATTCCTACAGCATTCTCTTCTGCCGTTATTGCTACGTTACTATGTGATTGTATAATTACATCTCCAATTTTTGATTCGACTGTTGCATTATTTTCATATGCTGTAAGACTCGCAGCGGCTCCTTGTACTGTCACACTTCCAGTTGCAGTATTAGCATTTAGTGTAATATCACTGCTGGATAGTGTTAGTAATCCAGTAGAATCTATAAGCGGCTGTCCATTCATATCCAGAGGTGATGAGATAGCAACATTGACAACGGGATTGGAAGCAGATCCTGATATTGCAATATTTGTTCCAGCGGTAACTGAATTAACTCCACCACCACCTCCACCACCGCCATTAATGGTACTTACATTAATAGTACTAATTGTTAAAGTATCTGAGAATATAGCAGCGCCATTTGTGCTTGTTACATATACATTATTTGGTGGAACTAATGTATTATTACGTCGGTATGCGACAGCACTTCGGAGTGTAGTAAATCCAAAATCACGCGATGTCATTTAATCCTAATTATCTGTATCATAATTAAAATGTATTAAATACGAGAGAAATTATGATATGTGTAATTATTACTATTTTATAGTAATAATTTGTTGAAGTGTCACTAAATGTTAAAATAGTATAAGTAATTAAAAAAAGATTATGGTATAATATATCCTACAGAGGCATATCCTCCTTGTATTTCCCGCCCATATGGATATAATAGAGTAGGGGGGAGTATATTACCAGGATATGATGCTGTTATAGTAGTAAACGATTGGTTATAATATGAACTTCCTCCACCACTTGCACAACCACTACCAGCACCTGTATAACCATTACCGCCAGGAGCAAGATTGCCAGCTCCTCCTAATGCTTGTTCATAGTTTTCAGGAGTTGGTCTTCCACTTCCAGGTATACCTGTAATTATTGAACATGCACCAGCATTTCCACCACCATTAATTTGACCTCCTTGACCTCCAATACCAGCACCAGATGAAGTTCCATCACCACCTACAGCTACTTCATTTGATGGAGGGAGAGAAGACCAACCGCCTCCCCAACCTCCAGTTTGATTTCCTGCAGAATTTGTTGGGCAGCCTCCCGCTCCTGCTATCACAAATAATGGGCCTATTGTTGGTATATAAATATATGTAGCTCCAGATGGTGTTGTTGGAGCATAAAATTCATTACCAGGTGCGCCAACAAAAATATTAATGGAAGAAGTACTAGGAGGCAGTGTTATTGAACCTTTAATATAACCTCCATTACCAGCTCTACCAGCTCCATAATAGTTATCACCTCCTGCTCCAATTATTTCATAATTGATAATTTGAACTCCAGGAGGTATATTAAAGGTATATGTTCCTGGACTTGAATAGATAACTTGTTGATATGGTATATAATTAACCGTAGAAGCGACATACCAAGACATTTTAAGTCTATTATATATAAAACTAATTTATTATAAAGTATACCAACCAGTCGTAACAGTTGTAGTATAAATAAATGAAGTAGTTCTTCCAGATAAAATAATAGATGTACCACCAACTACATTATTTACTGTAATATTACCAGATGCTCCAATATTACGTATAACTATAATTGTTCCATCAGGTGGGACATCACCTGCTGTAGGCAGAGTTAAAGTCGGAATAGTATCACCATTAACAAAGCAATATTTACCAAGATAATTTATCCAGCCACTTGAAGTAGGATCTGATACAATTGTAGATGTAGCAACACGTGAAATAGCTGGACCAGTAGCATTAATTGTACTAGTATTTATTGTAGATGTAAAAAATTGTTGTGTAATAGTACTATTTGAATTAATATTAAAATTTGCACAAACATTAGTGATATCTGTTAGTACAAAGTTTTCCCAACTGCTTGTCCAAGTTGGGTTTCCATCACCCATTGTAAGTATTAATGACTTAGGCTGAGTACTATTTTTAAGTGAATTAAAACGTAATACAGGATATGTTGGATATACAGGTCCAGAACCAATATCAGCTGTATAATTAATAAAATATGACTTTGCAGTACTAATAGCAGAAGCAGCTACAGCAAAAGTAGATATTTGCTGTACATTTACAATACTTGATACTGATAATGTAGAATTTATATTAACATTGCCCGTATTAGTATTTACAATACCTCCATTATTTAAAGTACTTGACCAATATACATCATTTCCACCTCCACCACCACCATTTATACTTGAAACAGTAATACTGGATACATAAATATTATCAGATAGTACAACTAGACCATTAGTAGATGTTATAAGAACTCGATTACTTGATATAGGTATATCATTGGCACCAAGAGCATATGTATTGTTGCTGGAACTTCCCAAATATGAACGAATAATTAATGGGCCACTATTTATGGCATTAATGCCTGAAGAACTCATCTAGAAACGGGTGAGAATGAAATTATCAGATAAAAATCTTTAACTAGGAGATAAAACACTGCGAATCAAATGAATTATTAAATATCCGGAACGTACTACAGAATGCCAGCAGGTGGAGGTCTACTACAACTTGTAGCAACAGGAAAACAGGATTTATTCTTAACGGGTAATCCTCAAATTAGTTTTTTTAAGATGGTTTATCGTCGCCACACGAATTTTGCCACAGAATCTCAACCAATGTATTTCGATGGTACCCCCAATTTTGGCCAACGAATCAGTTGTCTTATTCCCCGAAGAGGTGACCTCTTAGGCAGAGTGTATTTAGATGTAACTCTACCAAGAATTTATGATACAAATGGGAATGAATTACAGTATACAAATTCAGTAGGTCACGCATTAATTCAGGAGATTACATTTGAAGTTGGTGAACAGGAGATTGACCGACAGACTGGAGAATGGATGGAAATCTGGACTCAGCTGACAACGCCTGCTGGGCAGCGTGATGCACTTAATGAAATGATTGGTCGTGTCGAGCAATATGTTCCGCCATCTGGTCCGCCACCAATTCTACAAGCAGGCCCACAGTCCGAAGGCCTACGACTCCTAATTCCCCTACAATTCTATTTCTGTAATAATCCTGGTCTATATCTCCCCTTATTGGCTCTACAATATCACCCAATTCGTATTAATATTACACTTCGACCATTACAACAATTATTTTGGGTATTACCGCCGCAGCCGCCAGCTACACAGGAAGCGTGGAAGCCTGCCTGTTCGATTAATGTAAGTTGTACATCACAAATCGTGAATATGATGTTATGGGGTGACTATGTATATTTGGATGTGGAGGAGCGTCGTATGTTTGTATCAACATCGCACGAATATCTTATTGAGCAAGTTCAATATACTCCCCCATATGCATTAACTGCGCAGCAGACTACCGCCACGGTCTCAGTAGAGTTCAATCATCCGATTAAGGAATTTATATTTGTGGCACAGCGAGATGAAATGATTAATCGCAATGAATGGTTCAATTATAGTAATTTAGCAATTAATGAACCCTGTCCAGCACTTGTTCAGCCATATGTAAATGGTAATGCTCCAGCGGGTCGTTTAGATTTGATATCAGCTGCTAAGTTACAATTGGATGGTTATGATCGCTTTCCACTCCGAAGCCCAATGTATTTTAGATTACAACAGCCATACGACCATCATACTACCACTCCGGTCTATTCATTTATCTATGATTACTCTTTCGCTCTAAGGCCAGAGGATTTTCAGCCTACAGGAACTATGAACGCCAGTCGTATTGATAGTATTGTATGGCAGATTCAAATGAATCCAGTGTTAAGTAATCCAATGATTCCTGCTTGGCAGCAGCGAGGAAATTGTCGTATTGTTGTTTACGGACACAACTATAACGTTTTCCGTGTAATCAATGGATTTGGTGGCCTTCTATTTACTATTTAATTGTATTGACCTGTAAAATTATTATTATTGTATTGTCTTTAAATCTAAACAAAGCGCTAAAGACGATCCAAAAAAGTCACATTAGACAGTAATGAGCTCAGGTGTATCTCAAATTGAATATTGGTTAGGTACCAATAAAAATGCTGGTACTAATAACCAAAATAGTAATGGTAAAGAAGGTGGAGATGGCGCTGTTTACTTATCTTATGACGTATTTATGGCCTTAGCAGTAATAGGTGGTTTTTTTGCCTTAGACCACTTATATTTACGTTCGCCACTGACATTTTTAGCAAAGATTGTAATTAACCTATTATTTTTTGGAGTATGGTGGATATGGGATGCATTACAGGCGGTATTTAATGATGATGTGATCAAAGTATTTGGTCTAGGTGTGCCTTCACTAGGCCCAAAAGGGATTGCGGCGGGTGTCTTGGCAAATGATGTACCCGATAAAAAACATATGCGATTCTTTATTTATGCAATTTGTCTAATGTTTACTGGTATATTTGGTGTAGATTCCTTCTTAGTTGGAGATATGACCTCTGGATTTATTCGTTTAATTTCACTTATTACATTGATATTTTCGCCTATTGCGTTGGGTTGGTGGTTGTATAAATTATTTAAGTTTTTCTTTGATACGAAGGCGGTAACGAATGGGAATTATGAGTATTTTGGCGCACCATCTCCGCCACCTCCTCCATCTATAGCTGATCGATTAAAGAGCTCGATACCAATTTTAGGTAGTATTATTAACCCATTAGTGACAGTCAAAGACGCGGCTGTTGGAGCAGTAGAAAATGTGGGTGAATTTGCGGTTGGAGCAGTAGAAAATGTGGGTGAATTTGCGGAAAGAGTTGTTACAAATCCAGGTGCTGTAATTGATAGTGTATTGAGGGGTCCTATTGAGAAAATCGCATCACTTGCTGGCCCAGTAATAGAGCCAGTAATAAAACCAGTTACAAATACTGTACAAATTGGCCTACAAACAGTAGATGATATAGCTGGAACAGCACGAGAGTCAATTGCTCTAGGTAGAAATGCGCTAGATAAGGGTGCTTCCTTGGCACAAAGTACAATAAAAACAGCGGGTGATGTGGCGACAGCAGCGACAGCAGCATTATCAGTTGCGCCAGCGATAGCGGGTCTTTCATCTGGACTAACACCTAACACAATTAGTGCAGCAAAGTCAGCATTACAAGGTGGGGGTGGTGGCTCAACATCGAATGTATTACCATTTGTGTTAATGGGTACGTTAGCGTTAATTGCTGTGTCTGGATTTATTTTAACTTACCGTCGCTCAAGACAGAATGAGCAACCACGGAAAGATGATTCCCCTCCCGAGCCAGGAGTTCTTCGAGAGTCTGATAAAAAAGAATCCTCCTAAGCCCCACGACCCACTTACTATTATTAAGTTTGGTGCTACTTGGTGTGGTCCTTGTAGAAGACTTGATATGGATTTCTTAGTTGGGTTAAGTGATAAAATAAAATGGTATGAATGTGATATAGATGAAAATGATTATACGCCTGGCTATTGTGGTGTAAAATCAATCCCAGCTTTCTTAGCTATTGTCAATGGTAATGCCCAACCTCTTTTTGTTTCATCTGATACTATGAAAGTTGCTCAATGGATTAAGGGTGGATTTAAACTTGCCTAGATGATGTTAAATGTAAAATACGTTATACATATCTACATTCATCAAATGAATACTTAAAAAGTTTATTTAAAAAATTAAATTGTTCAAGTGTAATATGATGTATTGTATTATCTGTTTTCCCTATATGAAAGTCATATAGATAATCTCCAATTTCCTTCCATATGCGGGCCTTTGTAGTAATATTCAATTTAAGTTCCATCTCGCGTGCTTGTTCGCTATTTAAAGAAAGTGACAGAATATCATATACAAAATATATCATTATATTTAATAATATAATGATATCTTTAGATTATTGTATCTTTGGACTCATTTAAAAAAAGTAGCATAGTTTATCGCGATGTTCTGAATACTGAATACATTTATGAGGTCGTAATACAGCCCGTAAATATGGATAAGGAACGCATTTATGTTTATTTTTCTTGAGTTCAGAGATAAAGAAATCTACAAAGTGTCCAGTTGTTCTTTGACGTTCTGGATGCCATTGAACTCCATATACTGGATAATACTTGCCTTCAATTGCGGCTACATATTCTTTACCGTTATTATCTATACTTGTAGCAAGTATGTTATAAAAACGGCGTAGGTGTGAATTGTTTAAGAAATCGATAGGTGAAATGCCATATTCGTGGTTATTGTTACAGGATTTATTGTGTTCTAGGTAGTGTAGATAACTTGTAGAGAAAGATTGAAACATTCTAGAATTGTGTCCTGCTGGAGTAATCTGGAGTGGATAAAATCCCTGAGCTGGATAGTGTTTTAACTTTGTAAATCCACCAATTAAAAACATTAATAACTCAAATCCAAAACAAGTACCCCATATTGGAAAATATTCATCTTTAACTAAGGACAATTCAAAAAATCGCGTAATGGTATCTATAAACTTTGTGTGTTTGACGATGTATGTAGTTTCACCGCCAGGAATAAAGAGGCCGTTTACCATATTGAAGTAGGCCTCGTGCTCAGTGGTGTCGTATGGTATGGGAATAACACGAACACCACGTTCTTCAAACCAATCAACATATGCTTTCATAATATGTGTTTGGCCGTATTTAGTTTTCTTCATATGAGGAATTGTAATAATACCTATACATAATGAATCTGTACGTTTATTAGTCTTATGCCGTATATGTATATGCGCGCTCATTATTGCCTATTAGCACTTCCTACAAAAAAGCGCAAAAAGCATTTTTGAATACTGTAAAGAATTTACATCAAGAGAGGGGTTTAAGGGGACGCTCGTTTGAGGTCTTTTTGGACTTAAGCGCTTTATCAAAAGTGCATTAGTTTGCAAACATTAATCTACCTCGTCCTTCACGCACATCATATACGTCCCATCCTTCAGTAAATACGCGAAACTCGGATCTACGTCTTCCATCATATTCATTACCTGTTATATTCGCTAAATCTATATGTAATGTTGGTCTATCTGCCGTAGTAAAATTAACGGTACCTTCAGGTTGGCGTGGGGCTGGATATATAGTACCATAATTATCACCTGTTGACCATTTCATTTCACCAATCTGTAGTCCACTAGCCTTTTCATCTTTGACTAATTGACAAATGTCTTGCCATAAGAAGGGTTCGTGTAGATTTTCGCGATCACGCCCTGCAATAACAAGTTTCATTTTGTAGTAGTACGCTCCATAGAATAGAGTATATGGATTTGTGACGGTTGGTGGTATCAAAGCAGGTGGAATAGGGAGAAAGTAATCATTGGAGAAATTATCGAGACGATTTCTGTCAATTGAGGTTTGATTTCTAAAGAACCAAAAAATCTTTTCTGTTGGATGGCGGCCATCTAAACGACGAGTTACAGCTGCGGTGCCACCTTTATCCAACGGAATATAGTCTAATTCACCAAATGTAAAATCATTCTCAAACTGTCGTCGAAAAGGAATCTGGATAGGTGTGGAGCGGAGTTCTTCTTGGACCCGAGGTGGAACGTAATGTTGAACAGTTGAAAGGAGGATAGTTGGATTTCCCATCTCAGCTAGTGTATTTGGTGTAAAGTCAATTTGAACTCCATCCTCTCCAGTGTATGTAAATTCAGGAACTAACCAGGGAGTAATATTTGGTCTGTAAAGTGATTCGTTGCTGCATACAACTAGATCTTCCAATTTTCTTAGAGTCACTTTAAGGCGAAATTTCTGCCAGGCCATAGCAACAAGAGGAAATCCTCCATCTCCTGGACATTGTAGTCCTGGTAGTGGTAACTTAACTCTAAGGTGTCCAGGTGTCGCCCTTAATTGAATACCACGATCAGTAGGTAAATTAGTTACTGGGTCAATTGGTTCTACAAGCCCGCCCAAAGTTTGTTGTAAAAAACTGCTTGTATAAGAGCCCTCTGATAGTTGTTTAGCGAGAAGGCCGTCGCCACTCCATTCTTGAATTAAGAATTGGTCTTGATAGAATTGAATTTTTTCAAAGAGAAAGTATCCAATATAGTTAACGTATCCGTATGATTCGCTATTAATTTTGGTGGTAATTGGATAAAGACCATTAATTACGCTAGGTTTATAAAGGGGGCCACCAAGAACTCTTGGAAGTTGTGGAATCCAAGTAGGTAAATCAATTTCGAATGCGCATTCTGTCATAACATCGCCATATGGATCTATTTCAACTTCAAAAGTATTACCCCAAGAGGTGCCATTAATGGGAACAATTGTTTTGCGTTCTGCGAGATGGTGTGTGGAGGATTCATAGCTTGCATCGTATGGGTAAAAGCTCTCTTTGGAGTCTTTAAGGAAGTAAGTATCTTTGACGCCGCGGGCAACGAGTTCAAAAAGAGCACCTTGACCGCTGGATTGATTAATACTGGTCATTCTATCTTATAGAGACGAATGTAATGTCATTTTATACTCCCTTAAACTTCACAAGGTTTATGCGAGTAGGTGGCGAATTAAACTGGAAAGGATTCCAGATAATAGTGCAATACCGAGAGCTTGTGGTAGGTTAAAACGCTGTATAAGGATGATTAGGATTGCAAGGGAAGAGAGTAGGGCAACAGCTAATACAGCAAGACCTTCACTAACAACAGCTTCAGCGCGAACCTTTACAGCCATAGCTTTAGAGACGAGGAAGTGTGTAACAGTTGCCGTAAGGAGGGAGGCGATAATCATAACAGTCAAAACACCAGACCAGTTAAGATTATAAGTAAATGCAGCGACATAAACGGCGGCAATATTTAAAGCCGATATAATAACAGTTTCAAGCATAACTTCAGTGGTTGCTTTCATCATTTTCTATACTATACGCATAGATTTTCTTATAAAATTTGATAAGTCAGATGATTAATTAAAAGTGTGTAAGAAATGACGAATCTAGTTATTGTAGAATCTCCCGCAAAATGTCAGAAAATCCAAGGTTTCCTTGGTCCAGGATGGCGAGTTATCGCATCAATGGGCCATATTAGGGCTCTAGAGCATTCATTGGATGCAATAGGTCTTAATAATGATTTTGAGCCAAAATATGAATTTATAAAAGAAAAGGCAAAAGCAATTAAACAATTAAAAGAAGAATCAAAAGATGCAACTGATATATATTTAGCAGCGGATGATGATAGGGAAGGTGAAAATATTGCATATTCAGTATGTTTATTACTTAAGTTAAATCCAAGTACAGCAAAAAGGGCTGTCTTTCATGAGATTACGAAGAAGGCTGTAACAAATGCAGTTAACTCGCCGCGTAAGTTGGATATGAATCGTATAAATGCACAGCAGAGTCGAGCGATGTTGGATATGATGATTGGATTTACAATGAGTCCCCTTCTATGGCGATATGTAGCTCCTAGTTTATCAGCGGGTCGTTGTCAAACTCCAGCGTTGAGGTTGGTGGTAGAGCGTGAGGATCTAATAACGAATTTTAAGGCGTCGTCAAGTTGGCAACTAAACGCAAATTGGATTACTGCTCAGGGGGGATTTAAAGACGTCTTTAAGTTCTCTGCGCAAATGGACGATGACTTGGAGGATGAGGAGTCTGCCCTAAATTATATGGAAATCATCCACCAAACTCCAGATGCCTCCATTATCTCTAAAGATATTCGTCCTTGGTCTCAATCTGCTCCAGAGCCACTTATTACAAGTACACTTCAGCAACAAGCATCAGCTATGTTCAGTATCAATCCTAAAAACTGTATGAAGATTGCGCAACGGTTGTATGAGGCGGGTCATATTACGTATATGCGTACAGATAAAGCGGTTATTTCTGAGGAAGCCACTGCTGAGGCTAAAAAGTGGGTTCTAGACACATATGGTGAGGACTTTTTAGAAAAAAGTCAGCAAAAAACAGAAGTAAAAGAGGAAAAGAAAACAAAGAAGAAGCCAAAGGTGGCAGGAACAAAGGAAACAGGAGCAAAAGAAACAGAAGCAAAAAAAGAGGATGGTGAAGTTAAGGCTCAAGAGGCACACGAAGCTATTCGTCCAACTCATATGGATCTAACTGCCCTTCCTGATGGTGACTGGACAGGATATGATAAGAAAGTATATAATCTTATTTGGCAGCGAACAATTCAATCAGTGATGGCTCCTGCTAGGGGTGAGACTTGTAAGGTTAAGATTCAGATTGAAGGTGATGAGGACTTTACTTGGTCGTCGCAATGGAAGCATACAACATTTGAGGGTTGGAAGCGTGCTGGTAAAGTCGCACAAATTGACGATGATTCTGAACAAAGTGGCAATGAAGATTCAAAAGAAGATACTTGGGATAAGGCTTCAAAGCTCGAAGTAGGTGACAAAGTAAAATGGTTGGATATGAAAGCGGAGCCAAAGGAGACAAGGGCGCAGGGTCGTTATACAGAGGCGACACTGGTAAGAGAACTTGAGAAGTTTGGAATTGGCCGTCCATCAACATTTGCATCATTAATTGCAACAATTCAGGATAAGAATTATGTAGAAACAAAAGATATTGTAGCCCGAGAGGTGAAAGTAAAGGAGTATACTATGAAGCCCAATCAATGGCCCGCAGAAGAGAAGGAGTTAAAGAAGAAGGTGGGAGCTGAAAAGAATAAGTTGGTGCCGACTGATTTAGGCCGTTCTGTGTTATCCTTTGTTCTGAAACATTTTAACGATTTGTTTGATTATGGATTTACTGCACAGATGGAAAAGCGTTTGGATCAAGTGGCAGATGGTTTGGAGCCCTGGAAGCAAGTCTTAAGAGATATGTGGGCATCATATAAGGAACGATATGAGGATTTGTGTTCGAAGCAATCTATTAAGACAAAAGAGGGAGAACAGAATGCAAAAGTGAAAGAATTTAGTGGAGGACTTAAAGCCGTTCAGTCAAAGAAGGGCCCTCTTCTATTGATTGAGGGTGTGAAAAAGGAGGATACCCAATTCCTAGGTTGGCCAACTGGAGTAGCATTTGAAGATATGACAGAAGATAAGGCACTTAAGTTTAAGGAGGATGCTGCGAAGAAGAAGCGTGGGGATGAAGTAGGAGAGTGGAATGGGCAACAGATTATTAAAAAGTCAGGTAAGTTTGGAGATTATCTTCAGTGTGGCGAAGTTTCAATTCCATTTCAAGCAGGAGAGGAATTGGATAAGACAATTGAGAGATTTGAGACCAAGCAAAATGGGGGTACAGGAGTTCTAAAGCAGTTCAAGGAATATGTAATTCGTACTGGTCAATATGGCCCATATATTATGAAGACATCACTTAAGAAAGCACAGTTTGTATCAGTTCCAAAGGGTATAGATGTTAGTTCCTTAATAGAGAAAGAAGTTGAAACTCTTTATAAGACTGGGTTGGAATCGAAGAAGAAATGGAAAGCAGAAAAGAAATAAACTTAAAAGATATGATATGTATATAGTATAATATGAATATTATTAATAAGAAATATATTTTTCCTATAATAGTTCCAACTGAGTACTATCAAGACAGATTTGGAAATCAAAATAGTTATATAGAAATGAATCCATCCTTATATATTAAGGAAGATGGTACATTTATTATTTTAGTAAGGACTGTTAATTATTTAAAGTATAAAAATAAGGCATTTACTATTTATGGTGATAGTTCAAGATCCATTTATAGTATAATAAGGGGTAATATAGAAAATTTTGATGTGTATGATATTAAACAACTTGAAATACAATATAATATACCTCGACAATGGTCATTATGGTATGGAGTAGAGGATGTAAGATTTATAGATGATACAACAATCCTGGCATGTATTCCAGAGTGTAATAATAGTTCGCCTTGTATTTTTAAGGGTACTTTATCAAATAATGTACTAACATCATTTGAGAAGTGTAATCCATCGGTAGTTGAGAAAAATTGGATGCCATATGGGGTTTCCAAAGTGATTTATAGTGTATCGCCCTTTATAATAAAATCTACGATTGAAGATGATAGAGAGGAAATCATTTTGAATGAAAGTGATAAGAGGGAATTGGAGGGTTGGCATGGGTCATCGAATGGAATTGATTTTTGCGGAGATAAAATATTTTTAATTCATAAAAATAATGAAAGGGTGGTGAGTAGATGGTTAGTTCTAAATGAAGAAACTAAATCAGTAAGGTATTCGAAAGAGTTTGTGTTTTTTAGGGATAGTTATTTTGAGTTTACATGTTCATTGGCAAAATATGAGGATAGAATTTGGGCTAGTGTAGGAGTAAATGATAGTAAGGCATTTATAATTGAAATAGAGAAAGTTGAAATTTTAAAATTATTTATTTAAGAATGTGTTAATAAGGACTTAAAATAAAATGGAGATTTAAATCATCTTAAAAGAAAATTTGAAAACTAAAGAGGGTATAAAATAAGGTGTCGATTAATCACTAAGTATTCTACGCACAACTAGATATCCAAGATAAATAGAATGAAGCTGAATAATAATAATGCGCTTGAGTTGGTACATAGTGCAATTTCACTGAGTTCAGTATGGCTAAAGCATAATACACAGGTACATATTGCAATTCTTATGAAGCGTGGAAAGATTTTGGAGATTGCTAGTAATGCGGTGGGAACGCGTTCAAAGGGTTCTGGTTATCAGGAGAGAACTATTCACGCAGAGCGTGCGGTACTTAAGAAGATAGGTGATGTGTCAAAGTTAAATGGCGCAACACTTATTGTAATTCGTATTATGCGGGGTACAAAGGAGATTGGAAACTCTGAGCCGTGTCATTCGTGTAAGTGTCATTTGGAAAAGTGTATAAGGGAGCACGGTCTTAGGCAGGTCTTCTATTCAACTTGATATACAGAGCATCTACCAAGATGTAAAATCAAAAAATATAAAATCAAAAGAATAAACTAATTTTTTATTGATTTTATTTAATATTAAAAAAGTCGATTTAAAACTAACGAATTAAAGGCGATTAATTAAGTGAGGAAAGAACAGTATAATACATAATACTAAGCCTAGCATCACTAAATATATTTTAATTTTTTCATTTTTAGGTTTATCCTCGGTATAGATATCAAATAATCCCCATATGGCTATCCACCAGGTGATGGCAAGTATAGCAGAAACAATAAGCATTCTGATACAGAACTCTAAAAAGAATTGTAGTCTGTCTGCACAAATAGACTTAATAGTATTAGATTAAGAAGTTATTCAAAAATATATCAATGTTTGAATAATATAAACGACCAAAATCGGACTTGAACCGACGACCTTGCGGTTAACAGCCGCACGCTCTAGCCAAACTGAGCTATTTAGTCATCTAGGAGATTTCTCTCCACTATTTCCGTAGGACTAATTCTTTAGGCTCTGAACGCACTACATTTAGATTCGCAGATGAAGGTAGTATTTTTTTAGGTTTACACGGTTTTTTTCGCATATTATGTCGATCCATACTACTTTTACTATATGTGATGTAGCCACAGATACCACAATAGTAGTCACCCATTATACTATTTAGTTAGTACTTGTTTAGAATCAATTTTTAATAGATATAAGACTGTATATATTAAAATGTATAACATTATAATAATATATTTCTCGCGAGCCGGAATTGAACCAGCGACTACTCGAGTTTTACTTAGCATTAAAACTGCTACAATCGAGAATTCTACCACTGAATTATCACGAGCTGTATAGAGGAGACCTCCTCAATTATCATAGATGATTGTTTTTTAAGTTTTTAAACGCACTATGTAAGGTTATAAAAATTGAACCTAAGGATATCAAGATTTATAACAGTATTTAAATGAGTTTTATATCCACACATCTTGAAATGGCAAAGGACAGTGTTAGTAACGCACAACACGAAGTGAAAATTGTAATGTCAGAACTTCTTAAAAGAAAAACGGGTGATTCAAAGAATCTGCCAATTCTGCAGGAAGCACATAAAATGCTTCAAGAGGTATATCGTTTATTGGTGATAGTAGAAGATAATGTTTAAAACGTATAATGATGAACATAGGTTGAGGTGAGAAAAACTAGAAAATAAACTATATAGTGTGTGATAGGAGAAATGGAAACAATCTGTATTAAATGTACAATGGACCCAACAAGTCATTCTTTTAAGAAAATATCTGAAAAGGATGGTGTATGTACTTACTATACAAAACCAATAAATTCAAAACTATATACGGATACGGATGGAATCCTATCACATTATGATAATGCTTTAAAGCAAATTGGAGATAAAAAATGGATTTGGATATTTGACAGTGATGGATTTGATTTGAAGCACGCGATGGAAGTGAAAACTGGCTCAGGGATTGCGAAACTCTTAACAGAAAAGTATGCAGACAATTTATTAGAAATAAAAATAATAAATCCAACGTGGCATATTAGGACAATGTTAACGGCAGTTTGGCCATTTTTAAGTCAGACTACATGTGATAAAATTAGGATCTTGAAAGACCGATATTATAGTATCCTTGAGTTTGTTTAATTATGTCTAGTATGCCTTCGATGATTATGATGACTGTGTAATTTCAAAATGGGGTGCAATTTATTTGAAAAAAAAAATAACCGATTATAAAATATTCTAAAAATTGACACAATATTTTTTATATATTGACTATATAGAGAATGTTTAAATTACTTGTTGTCGGATTTCTAAGTTTCGTTTCAAGTCAAGGCGGGACTTCCTGTGGAACAGGGTTTGTTTATAATATGGCGGTGAGCAGTTGTCTCCCAACATCTCCAGGTTCTAATTGTTGTGATGCTTCACTAGCATCTTGTCAAGATGCTATTAAACTCTGTATGGCTAATGGTGTAGCTAGTGGTACAAATTGTCAAGCACTAGCGTGTCCAACAAGGATGCCAAGTCCTACGTGTTGTGACCCTGCCTTGGTTACTTGCCAGACTACCATCAGAACTTGTTTGACGACAAATACTCTCAATCCACAAATCTGTCAGACGCTGGCGTGTCCAACTCCATCTGTAACTACATCGCCAATTCGTACCCAAACTCAATATTCTATGACAAGCACCGTGAGAGCATCACCAAATGCTATACCTACTTTCAATAGGCCTAGTGAATCTTCTACGGCTTCGCCAAAACAGACATTAGCATCCAATACACCCAAGCAAGCGGATATGACCGCGACAACATCTGAGACGGCAACTACATCTAGAACAGCGACAGGTACAGCAACAGGAACTATGATAGCAACTGCATCTGGAACAGCAACTGCATCTGGAACAGCAACTGCATCTGGAACAGCAACTGCATCTGGAACAGCAACTGGGACATCTTCTATATCTAATACACCTAAGCAGACTGAAACTTCAGCATCTAATACACCAAGACAGGTTGATACAACTGCAACTGCAACTGCAACTGCAACAACTACATACAAGCAGACTGACGCATCAATGTCGATGAAACCAGCCGATCCTGCTGTATCGATGTCTGCATCTGCATCTGTATCTATGAAACCCACACGCAGTGTATATCCATCACGATTTGTCAAGTATAGTTTCTCTATTCAGCCCCGCCCCTCACAGTATGTATTTCCAGTGAATTTGACTACAGTTATTTCATCTTCTATCATATTTCCAAAAGCAAATCATACACTTCTTCGTGAGCCCGCAAAACTACAAGAACTTCAAATAATTCTTGCGTGTATTCTTCGTATGCCACTTGAAGGCATTGAAATAACAAATATTGCTACAAGTTCCATTGATCTTCCATTTGATGCTTCTATTGCGCGTCTTAACAGCAATGGCCAAATTGTATGTATCAATCTACCAAGTGTATCCACCACACAGGGGCCCGCATTACGCAGGTTACAAGTGGCAGATACAACGGTTTCATACAATATTCTTAATCCAAATAATGTATTTATGGTGGATAAAAAATCATTTGAGACTACTATTGCGACGGATCCAAATATGATATCTTATGCGAATTCAATTGGAAGTACTACTCCAACTGTAATCCCTCCTATTGTGCTATTTACTCTTATAAGCCCTGAGCCATCAACAGCCCCTGCACAGCCATCGAGTGCTGGAGCAATTGTAGGAGGTATATTTGGAGGAATTCTTATTGCTGGTGTACTCGGTGTTGCTGTATTAATTACTGTCCGTCTACACAATCGTAAGCGTCCTGTTACTGCAACAAAGAAGCCGACTGTAAATATTTCAAACCCTCTGAATTATACGAATAGTTCACAGGTATCATTTGCTCCAGTACCAACGCGGCGTTCTACATAATTCAGTCTAAGCATTGTTGGCAGTCCTTAAAAAGGCCAGGTACAAATTGGCATCTTTTAATACATTTAATTTCATTACGCGATAGGCGTTTCTTAGATTTTTTGGTGACGCGACCAGATTTATTGCGGATGGTAATCATTTTGTATCCAGATTTTCCTTTAATGGTTACGCGATTTGTCCGTATATGTCCCTTACCATTTTTAAATTCAGTATGTGTTTGTATAGAATTATATTCAAACATTTTCTAATATATGGAGAGTTTAAAATAATGATACTCTAAAGTATAGGGTGGATGAATGTATGAGAATGAGAATGAGCTAAAGACAGTAGATTCTATGCCAGGTAGTATAAATGAATTAATAAGTACAAATAATCGTTTAAAGCGTCCGCCATCATTATCAGAATCTTTTGCGTGGACGCCAGAAAATATAGCACGTGCAAATCAAATTCCGCTTATATCACTAGCTGAACGGCTTGAAGGGGGTCAAGAAGATATAGATCAATTGGTAAAACCAAGTATAAAGTATTGGAAGTATGAAGAACAGATTGTAGAAGTATTTATTAAGTTATTGCTTCATATAGTATTAATTTCGATATTTGAGACATTATTTTACTTTTTATATGTCTCATCATTGGAGAATAATGGTATAGAGACAACGGTGAATACATTTATAAATGATGCTGTAGCAAATTGTATGAATATAAGTCCATTAGAGATTCAGATTATAGATGATTTTTTGGATCCGTATATAAATGCGACACAAGTGATAACTAAAGGTAATAATGCGGGAATACAGAGGATGATATATAATGAATTAATATCAAGGCGTGCGTGGGCATATGTGGGTGGTTTAATGGGATTATTTATGGCATTGACTGTATATATAAGGTGTCGTCGTATAAAAATTAATTGGGTGTATATTATATTTGAGAATACATTGATGGTAGTATTATTGGCATTGTATGAGTTAATGTTTTTTAATACGATTATATATTCATATGAGCCGATTTCAACGGATGAGATATCGAGGGATGCGATAAGGAAATTTCAGGGTTCGTGTGGGATATTAAAGTAGGATTTCAATTATTTTTAGTTAAATATGTGAAAAGAACTTAAAGAACCCTACAAATATATATATTGTGGAGAAATCCACAAGTGAAGATGGCCGAGTCTGGTTAAGGCGCAAGACTTAAGTTCTTGTAGAGAAATCTGCGTGGGTTCAACTCCCACTCTTCACATATTGAACTATTTTTGAGGTACTCAAAGTATCTTAAATCTGGTCTATTAGAATATCGGTAGTTCGCTTGATTCTGACTCAAGAAGGCGTGGTTCAACTCCACGATGGACCAAATGGCAAATATTTTGCCCTACATACTAAAAGGTAAGTAGGGGGTAATATCTCATCGGTCTTATTATCTAGTTGGTTATGATGTGGGACTTTGAATCCCAATGCCTCGGTTCGAATCCGAGTAAGACCAAATCTTAGTTATTTAAAGCCCTGTTATGGATTTTAAATAGCAGAATAAAATCTGCGAAAGCCTTCTTAGCAAAGTGGCATTGCGTTTCTCTTGTAAAGAAAAGGTCGACAGTTCAATTCTGTCAGGAGGCATATAGTTATTAAGAGTTTTTGTAAAGGCTCCTAATAGCTATGTCAGTTAGCATAACTATAGCTCTCATAGCTCAGGAGTAGAGCGCTTCATTAGTAATGAAGAGGTCGTGAGTGCGAATCTCATTGAGAGCAAAGAACTATTATGATACTTTTTAAAAGTTTTTTAATAGTTTAAAATAAAATGTTAATTAAAAATATAATATGGCAGCCGACTTAGAAAAGGCTTGGAGAGAATATAAAGAAAAAAATAATTTACCTCAAGATCTTCCGATACAACAGGCAAATCCTCCATTTGATGAACAGCATCCTCTTTGGGGGTTACAAGTTCTCATAAATGGAGGCCAGCCGACACCTGAGCATTTTGAACGAGCGTGGCGTGCACTTCATAATGTGGATGGACTCCCTGTTCCGCCTTTATTGCCTGGACAGCATCCTCTTAGAGAATTATATATCCGGTCTCAATGGCGTATACAGCACCCTAATGGTGTAATGCAGGCAGGTAGACGTCATCGTAATCGTCAAAGCCGCCGCAGAACTCGCAATCGTCGTAGTCACCGCCGCATTCACCGTCGCCAAAGCCGCCGCAATCGGCATTAGGCAGATTTATCTGGAAATATGCTGAAAATGAACTTAAAGAATAATCTCCTAAATAAAATAGAGCCAGAAATGGTTCTCGTTGGCCCTTTAGTTCAGTGGAAGAATGCTCGCCTTCTATCCTTTTTAATGGACTGTAAGCGAGAGGTCGTGGGTTCGAACCCCACACGGGCCTAATTATATTATTATTATGTTCTACCTAATAATAATATAAAGCTTCTATACAATAAATAAATAAGTTGATGTCAAATATAGTTAATACCACATTGGTATCATATATAAAAGCTAAGAAAAAGGCAAATATTCCTAAGGCTTTAAGGGAGCAGGTTTGGATAACAAATGTAGGTAATAAGTTCGAGACAAAATGTTTAGTGGTCTGGTGTCAAAATAAGATAAATGTATTTGATTATCACGTTGGTCATAATATTCCAGAAAGTCGCGGCGGTGCTACAAATATTAATAATTTGAAGCCAATTTGCGCTAGATGTAATTTATCTATGGGTAACTATTATTCTATAGAGGAATGGTCAAAAATGGGTCAAAGTATTCAACAAAATATACCACAATCTATAAATAAAAACTCTGTAAAATGGCCTTCCGCCACTCCTACTACTGCTCCAACTACAACTACGATTCCAGCCAAAAAACCTTGGCTGATCTGTTGCTAATATTACTGCGGATATAAAGACTGAAATGTTATTCCTTATAAGTGTAGAGTATGCCCTGTGGTTGTGGAAAAAAAAGAACAGGCACCATTCATTTTATGGGCCAGCCAAATTCAGATGTTCCTGAGCCCGAAGAATGGGGACCCATTGTATGGAAATATCTACACTGTCTTACTGAAAAGATAGGTACATCTGGAAATAAAATTGTAGATACAGACCAAGCAAATTATATGGAAACACTTTTAACGACTCTACATCTAGTAATTCCCTGTCCAGAATGCCAAGCTCACGCCGCCTCATATATCAGCAGCAACCCTATTCCATCACTTAAAGGGCTTTATAATGAACAGCTGCGTACCACTGTACGTAATTGGCTTTTTACTTTTCATAATCACATTCGCAGTACAAAGGGCAGACCTATTATGTTAAACTCAGCGGATGAATGTGCTGGACTGTATGCTGGATGTTTTATTCCTAAATGTGAATACACACTTTTTGTTCAAAATGTAGCATATGCCGTTCGACAAGGATGGGTACGCGTAGATAATTGGCGAAGATGGTATAGTAACTCTGAACGTATGCGCATTATAAGTGGTAACATCGTAATATAATTAATCATATATCTTATAAAATATAAGTATTATTATTAATTCTAAGCGGTATTAATATGCCAACTGGCATTAATTAGTATATTTAATTCATCTGCGATCGATTGACTTGCTATATTCGCTGTACCACAATGAATACCACCATATAATCGTGATTTACCAGCACCATAGTCACCAGATGACATCTGGTCCCATGTAGTAAATTGTAGTGTTAGTGGCACAGCAGGAACCACTCCAGATTGAATCTCAGACTTACCAGCTGCAATAGTAAATGTACCGAATGGCTGAGTATCATTTGAAGTAAATAATGGAGAAATTAGTGTCTGTTTATCATAATATATAGTCTCAGGATTAATATTTGGCCCAAACCATTTAGTCATGGTTAAAGCAAATGTAGCCGAGAATTGGCTGTGACCAGATGGAAAATCTGCAAATGGGGGCGTTATAAAGTTTGCCATTTGGTATGGAATCCATTGATCACCTTTTACAGTTCCATTCCAGGATTGAACATTCGCACCAACATATCTGCGTCTAACTTCTTGAATAGGACGGTCTTCCATATTTGCCGCCTTCAATCTCCAAGTTACACGACCACCCTCGAACAAATGAATTGATAAATCGAGAAGAGAATATACTATATTTTCCTTATTAGTAATAGTAGAAGTACGCATATATTCTTTCCAAAACCAAATAAACATTAATGGAGGACTGACTGTTCCAGGCCCACCAGCCCAAAACTCCGCACAACATTTTTGAGTATCATTTAAAGTAGCAGTAATATTCATTACTTCATCTATTTCAGCATCACGGGCTGCGCCAGTAAGTGGCTGATGCGCTTGTTGAATTGCTGCTTCATCTGCTTCAGTTAGACAAGTGGAGAGAACTGTATCCCAACCATAGGTCATATAATTTTGAGGCGCAGCCGCACCAGCACCCTTTAACCAAAGAGCTGCCCAGTGTGTAGGAGCGGGAAATCCATTTATATCAGTTACTGTTATACCATCAACAATTACAGATTTGCCAAAATTTAGATTTTGTGTAGAATTGGGTTGTCCTGTGGCAGTGGCAGAGGCACTTCCATCACCTACTCGGTAGGCATACCAGCTTTGCCACAATGAGAACCATCCTGTCCAGTTACCAGCAGCTTTTACACTAGCCACAGTGGCTACTGGACAGTTATATATAGATTTATAACTAGCACCAACAAAATAGGGAGTAATGGTATCAATTACATTACATAACCACACAATAGAATCACTATCTGATAGAGGGGATGCTGCTTTATTAGACCAGTTCCAATTGTCATGTGTAGTAGAGATACGAGATTCAGATGAAACCCAATTCCAAGCTTGAGCAACTGAGGCAATCCATACGTACATAATACGCGAGCCCTTTGTTGGTCCAAGATTATTAGTAGCTACATACTGTAACATAGTATCAAGTCCAGCATTAAGAACATACTTTAGAGATGGAACAATATTAGATACAGAACCACCATTCATAATTGTAGATAGACTATCAGGAGGTGCTAAGAAATAAGAAGATGATGGAATAACTGGTCCTTGGCCACCAGTATTCATAGCACATACTGTAAAGGTGTATGGTTGCCAATCTTGTAAGCCAGTAAATCTATATGTAGTTTCACTAGTTGTAACTGGAGAAAGTGCGACTCCATTTAGGTATGGTGTAATGATATAAGTGAAAGGTCCATCACCAGTGGTAGGGGCATTCCAGGAAATAACTATAGAACCGACAGTAAAGGTGATTCCAGAGATGGCTCCAGGAATGGCAGGAACATATGGGGCAGTAATAAGTGACGCATTAAGTTCAGGGCAAGGGCAACCAGGACTAATACCAATACAAGTAGGGTAGCGAGTATATTCGGTCATATGTCCAGTTTTAACAGCATTCATAACGGAGCTATCATAAATACCAGGTAGTGGTCCATATCCAGTTTGAGGCTGTGTAGTGGTACTCGGAGGATATAGACGTGTTAAAAAAGAACCAGCTGTAGCTTTTTCACCTCTGCGCTTAGTAAGCTGTGAACTATCATAGATGCGATTAGACATTCTAATAATACTAAAAATAATATTATTGGAATGAATATTATTATATTAACTTTATTTGGAATTTAAGAAGTGTTTTCTACAAACTGGGCGATAGGCTTCAGCACCACCGATAGCAACACCATTCTCATCTTTAGGGACTTCTCCAAAGTATTTTGAGTAAACTGCAACTGTTCCATCACGGCATACTGAGCAGAATGCGCTAAGGCGTTCGACTTCTTCCGCGTGAGGAATGAGTTTTAGCATATCGCCAAATGGAGTTCGTTCTGATGTACCATCAAGGCCTGAAACTACGATATGAATAGGTAGTTCATCAGCCCAGGCAGAGACATATTCATGGAGATCTGTAAAGAATTGGCCTTCATCGATAGCGACTACATTGTAATCACCAGAGCGTACAAGGTGATTAATGGATTTTAGTAGTTCAACACAAGCCGCTTTTTCAACGTCTTTGTCGTGAGAAGATACACAATCTTTTCCATAACGATTATCGCCAATATAGTTTACAACGAGTACTTTGTAGCCAATAGATTTATAACGTCTAACACGACGAAGGAGCTCGGTAGTCTTCTGACTAAACATACAGCCGATGATAAGTGAAATATAGCCCATTTTATGTCCTTGCTATTTTGGTTGGCGGGCTTTAGGAGTCAAATTTTACGCAATTTAATTCGGTTATAAAAAAAGAGATGCCTAGTTGGTCTATAGATTCAATACCAGCATTTTGTATTACGTTGGAACGCCGTCAAGATAGGTGGCGTCGTTTTCAGGATCAGTCCGGAATCGATGGGTTGAATTTAAAGAGATTTATGGGTGTGGATGGGAAGACAATTGATATACGAACAGATGATCGTGTGGCATTATGTACTAAAAGAAACATTTTAGCGAAAACTCGTCGTTCTCACGAGGAGCTGGATAGTGTTGGCGGGGTTGGTTGTGCTCTATCGCATATAGCTGTTTGGCAATGGATAGTGGATAATAATCAAGAGGCTTGTTTAGTATTTGAGGATGATGCAATGGTTCCAACAGATTTTAAAGAAATGGCTAATAAATGTATTCAAGAATCAACCATTTTAAAGGATCCTAAAAAATGGGATATGTGGCTCTTAGGAGGAAAATGGGAGAATCTTACACGTATTCCTGGAGAGCCAAGAGCAGTTCGTATAGGAGAATTTGTATTATTTCACGCATATATAATGACTCTACACGGTGCTAAATTATTATTAAAAGATGTATATCCAATACATTCACATATAGATTTATGGACATCAATATATGGATATGTTCATGATTTTAGAATCGTTGGATGTACAGATTTGATTCTACAACAGAACCAAAAAGTAAAGACAGATATCCAGTCAGAAAAGGGGTGTGATGTATGTAATGTTCCTATAGATTATGGGAAAACGCATACAATGATATCAAATGTAGAATGGAATATTGCTCGTGGAGCAGAGATTGTCAGTGTAGTTTTAATTGGATATATATTATATCAGCAATATCAAAAAATGAAAAGTTAAGCTGTCTTAGTTGTAATCTGCGTACAAAGAATCTCTGTACCACTTGGATCATTCCAGGTAATCTTTACAACTAGCTTACCTGATACACTGTTTTCTGATGTTGATACCTGATGGTGGTGACCAACTAGAAGAGGGCACGGATCACCAGACTTTAGAGTCTCATCGCAGAGAAGCGCCTGGCTAGTGTAGGGAAATCCATTGAGTGTAGCCGAATAGTATGCTGTACCGCCTGTAATTGGCACATCCAAGTCAAAGTCAAAGATTGTTGATACATTCTCTCCTTTGGTGGGAGTATCTGTTGATAGAGTTACAACAAGATTCTTGGCAAGTGCTGAAGCTGATGAACAGACTGTTGTGCCTGATAGGGTGTGGTTAGGTACCGTAGTAGAATAGCAACTCGTAATAAACAAGAGAAGTAGAGCGGAGACCATTGTATCTACTTCACTATATATATATAAATCTTTAGACTAAAAAATATTGTGTTTTGTGTTTTTATTTGTATATGCTGAATATATTACAAAGCGTGTCCAATATCAGGATAACAGTCACCTAGATTCCACCAGTGAAGTAATGTATTACTGATATGAATATGTTGTTCATTAACTGTTCCTATATTAGAACCAGATTCTAACATATTTAGAATCCGATGAATCTCCAAATCACCATTTGAACAGATATCGCCATAGTGGTTTCGCAGTGAAGACATTAAATAATTGAGTCCGTATTCATATTGCATACGATGGAAAAGAAAGGTAAGATTAGACATTCCGTGATTATTTAATATTATTAATGGCATATTTCAATTTTTATATCATTGATCAGATTAAAAGGTTTTACGTAATGCTTCCCAAGAAACAGGGAATGCTTCAGAAAGACATTTATCTACAAGGCCAGCATACATACGAATCTCCTTTTGAGCATCCGCACCCAAACGAAGATGACATAGACGAGCATATGCAGCAAGGGACCCAGTCTCCACAAATTCTGTATACATACTTTGTGGAAGAATGCCGCGTGCAACTTCAGGTGCAACTCCTGAGGTAAGAAGATCATTATAAGTCTTAAGGGCGGCGTGAGTTTGCTCAGCGATTATACGATGGACTTCTTCAGATTCCTCTACAGGAGTAGCTTTAGAGCCTTGTTTTGCTTTAGGATCACGTTCTCGGATTTCGTCAGGTTGAGGTATCCAACATTGAGGGGGAGAATCTACATAACGACGACTAACTTCATTACGAGCAAAACCGATTGTATGACGATACCATTCGCGAGCTACAAAGATTGGCATCTTAATACGAAAACGAACTTGAGGATGAAAAAAAGGACTTGTATGGTTATGTTTTGCCAAATAGTTAATTAGTTTTTTATCACCCTCGGTAAGTTCTGTAGAGATTTTATCAAAAGATACGCGAGCAGCATTTACAACGGTAAGGTCATCACCAAACTTTTCAAGGCATTCAACAAACCCAATGCTATCAGGCATCAATTCTTTTTGGGAAGCAGCTGCCATCTCACTAAAAATATATAATGTTTATTCTTTAAATCTTTATATTTTTATATTTTATATTTTGGTTTTCTATATTATTAACTATCAAATGATGAAGAGCAAGAGCTAGTATCACACGCAATCTGACGAACTAGAGGGCCACTAGGGATTGGAGGCATTGGAGGCATTAAATGCCATGGCAGCATCGAATTCATTGGAGGCATTGGAGACATTGGAGGCATTTGAGGCATTGGAGGCATTGGAGGCATTAAAGGGGAAAGATTAGGAGAAAGTCTGCCACTAACTGTATTAGACGGATCGTGCGTACAAGTAGGGCCAATAGTTGTGCGCTGGTAAGCTCCTCCACTAACAGTTGCGCATAGTTCAGCACTAATAAGGCGTTGTGCGGAGTTAGAGAATGCGCGTGTAAGAGGAAGAGGAGGAGGAGGTAATGGGCCATTTTGAGGATCTCCATAGCCGCCACTAGGCATTGGAGACATAGCAGGAAGGCCGCGCATACGTCCAATGTAGCCTGCGTGCTGTGACATAATCTGAGCTGAATCGGCAGCGGCAAGATGGCGATTCTCCAGAGTTTGTTTGCAGGTATTCAGCTCTTCAAGAAGGATATTCCATAGAGAGTGCTCGTGTTCTCGACGATACTCAGTAATAGTTGCGATACAGGCATTAATCTTCAGGATGTGAGCAGCCAGTCCATCTGGTGTACCGAAATGTGACATAAAGCTCCGTGATTGCTCGATTAGCGCCAGCACCTCAAATCGAATGTAATGCGCTTCACCATTAATCTGAAGTACAGCATCTTCGGTTGTGACTACAGGTGAGTTGATTTCATAGGTGTTATGTGTCATAAGATCATATCCCTTGAGTGTAGCGACAGTTCCACTAGGAATCTTTGCAAGGAATGCTGCCTCGGTGCCAGCAGGCATATCTCCAATGACAATTTCGATCTTGTCACCAACAGTATTTGTGCCATAGCGGCTCTTTACCTCAGTGCCGACAGGAAGAACAACTCGAACCTGTTGAGAAGCACAGGATACAAGTCCACCGAGGATATCACCAAAGACACAGGCAACATCTTCAAGGTTATTGACAACATAGTAAGAGCCGCCACCTTCAGTACTAATACTTTGGAGCAGCTCGACATTGTGGTCAGTACCATATCCAACAGATGAGATGGAAGTGCCATTGAACTTAGTAATGGTATTACGAACAAGCTCAATAATGTCAGTTGAGTTAATAAGGCCCATATTAGCAATACCATCTGTGAGAAGGAGAATGCCCTGTTTTGAGCCATTAGTATCGACTTGAAGGGATTCGTGTGCCTGAATGATGCCTGCGCTGAGATTGGTGTTAGACTCGACACGAATAATGGAGATACGGGTACGGATATTGTCTTTTTCAGTTAAGGACACGGCAGTCTGAGTTAGGATAGTACGAGCAGCCTCACTGAAGGTGATAACGGAGATAGAATCTTGAGGGCCAAGGAAGTCAAGGAGGAATTGGAGAGACCGCTTGACATTCTCAAGTTTGTTGTAGGATTCCATAGAGGCGGATGTATCAATGACGCAACAAAGATGAACTGGGGTTCGAGTCTCGGATTCAGGCGCCTTGACTTGGAGGCAGGCCCATTCAGGATGCTTGGAGAGAGTATATGCTTGGAAATTCATTTTATGGGTTTAATGATAAGAGTGTGTAGATTGTAAGCTTGGAGGATGTACACCTAATATCCGAAACTAAACATATCAATTTTTTTCCAAGTAGGATTAAATCTGAATAAATATTTCTTAATATAAGAAAATGATATCGCCTAATATACTTATATTTATTCTTGTTGGGTTTATAATGTCAGTGCTATCATTGATATTTAGACAGAAGAAGATATATAATGTAGTTCCGAAAAAAATATGGACGTATTGGCATAATCCAGATAAAATACCAAAAGCAGTTAAACTATGTATGGAGTCTTGGAAGAAATTTAATCCAGATTATGAAATTGTACTTTTGACAAAGAAGAACTTTCAGGGCTACGTAACTATTCCAGATATATATAGAACTCATCCGCATTTTAATGATTCTCCGCAGAGGTTTTCAGACTTGGTAAGATTATATGCAGTAGAGGAGCACGGTGGAGTATGGATAGACGCCTCTGTTTTAATAAAACAACATTTCGATGAATGGTTATTTCCAAAATATGCTGAATATTCTGGATTTTACAGTGGTCCATTTACATTAGACCCCAAAGCACCAGTAATAGAGAACTGGTTTTTTGCGGCGAATAAAAATAGTAAATTTATTAAGCTCTGGAAACAAGAATTCCTTGAAATGGCAAACTTTAAAGATATTCAGGGGTATTTGGATTCACGGAAGAAAATGGGTGTTGATTTTAGCGGGCTAAGAGATCCACACTACTTAGCCGCATATGTTTCTGCTTTAAAGGTGATTGAAGTAGATAAATATCCCCAAGATACACTTATTCTAAGAGACTCAAAGGATACAGCATTTAGGTATTTGAAGGATGCTATATGGTATCCTGAGAAGGGGATGAAATTAGCGTGTAGTGACAAATCCTATCAGGCACCTATTATGAAGATGCGATCAGATGAACGCAATATACTTGAAAGGGATATAGATAGGGATTTATCGCCTGAAAAGTGTGGGTGGTTAGATTAGACTTTTTTAGTCGCAGTAGTAGTCGCCTCTTTAGACTTCTTCCACTTTTTATAAAAGTGTGTCCATTGTACGAAGTAGGATGATTGTAGTTTATCAATTGCGAGCTGATGGAGTTCCCGTTCCTGAGGACTTAAAGAAGCATAGAATTCATCAAAGTCGACTGGGAGGGGCGCTGGTTTGGGTGGTGTATATACTTGCATTCTATCTGTCTAATTCAATGTAGAAAATAGTAGTCAAATTTTACCTCAGATATTAATAGGTAAAGGCGTCAAATGTATTTCAAAGATAAACGTGTGCTATCAATAAAAACGCCAGAGGATATGTTAAAAATCCTTAATTCAAAGGGTAATTCATTAAGCAGTTATAAGAAGGGTTCAAAGATTACAGTATATAACAAAATGGAATCAAACTATTCTTATGTGTTAGCTGAGAATCCGGGTAAAAATTTTGCAGAAGGTTTTGAACCAGAGCTAACACCTGCGAAAATGTTAGAACTTGGTGTATTTGAGGGAAAGTATCTAAATGACTGTCTTTTAGAGTTTCCTAAAGAATGGTTCTTAAAGGCAATTGATAAAGGAAAGTTAAGTCCTGAAGGTGCGAATCCAGAAATTAATTTATACAAAGTTAAGTCTCGATTAGATCTCGATCAATGGGAAGATTATGGATGGGTTCCTAACCCAGAAGGTCATATAGCTAAACAGTATCCTATTCTATCAAGTAAAGAAAAAAATAATGATGTTCGTGGTTGGTTTCAGTGGTATTGTAGATATTGGATGGGCCGCAGAGAGCCTGAAATGGATGCGATTCAAATCAAGAGATGGCGAGCATTTCGCAGACATTTAGGACAGATTAAAGCAAACTGCAAACCAGGTGATTTAGAATGTCGCCCAGTGCAACGCCAAAGTTTAGTACAGTGGTCATATAGAGGTGATATATAAAATTTGATTTAATTATTTTAATAATTATATAAGTAAAATGGGTTATATTTATATGATTAAGAATAAATTAGATAATAAATGTTATATAGGACAAACTATAGAGAATGATATTAATACACGATGGAATAAACATAAAAGAAATATTAATTCTGATGGATGTCCAGCCTTATATGGTGCTTTTAGAAAATATGGAATAGATAATTTTGATTTTAAAATAATTTGTATATCGTTTGATGAATTTTTAGACCCCTTAGAAGTGTATTATATTTCAAAATTTAATTCAATTGCGCCAAATGGCTATAATTTAGAGAGTGGTGGTAATAAAAATAAAGTATTTCATCCTGAAACCTGTAAGAAAATTAGTATATCCCTAACAGGTAAGAAACACAGTGAAGAAAGAAAACTTAAAAACAGTAATGCTCAAAAAGGCAAGAAATGGTCAAATGAGACAAGACAAAAAATGAGTGAAAAGCGTAAGGGTATGAAATATAATTTAACAGATGAACAAAGACAAGAGATAAGTAATAGATTGAAAGGTCACACAGTTTCAGAAGAAAATCGACAAAAAATAGCAGAAGCAAATAAGAAAAGGGTATGGACAGATGAAATGAAGAAAGATATGAGTAATAAACTAAAAGAACGAAATAAACATTGTAAAAAAGTTGGAAAATATACATTAGACGGTATATTATTAGAAACATATAATAGTATTAAAGAAGCAAGTGAAAAAGTCTCAGTCACACGTGAATATATTTCAAAATGCTGTAATAATAAAACAAAAATATATAATGATTATGATTGGAAATTTATTTAATGAATATCTAATAAGCCCTTAACAAATTGGGCATATGATGGAAGAGTCTAGTTATTCAAACTATAATTCGAGCATCTGAACATCTTCTTCCAACTGTTGAACTACATCATCCTCTTCCTCTTCTTCCTCCAAATTAATATCATTAGCTGAAAGTTTTTTTATAGCTTTTGCTGCTTTTTTATCAGGATGAGCTTTATTGTATTCTCTAGTGAAAGCGGTTTTAACCTTAGTAGAGAGTTCAAACTTATCGAACATAACTTCTTGTAGATTATCCATAATATCATCACGTGTATATCGCATTTGATCCATAGTTTTAATGACTGTCTTAATATCAGACTTATCAGCTTTGAGTGGATTTAGTAGGATATTTTGAAGTGGTTCAGCGTAGTCCAAACGGAAAGAATCATTTGAGGAGAATACTTTAGAGGAGAGGTCATCAATGTAGCGTTTGTGTTTGAGTCTTTTAGAGTTTTTACCGAGCCAGGCAGGAAAGATTTGAAATGGAGCAGGGCCTGAAACAGTTTTAGCAGCACTTACTACTGATTGTACAAAGTGAGGAAGCAAACTCCAGTCCTGAGTTCTATGAATTCTTCTATTTATCACATCACCAGCAGAGATAAACTCTGCTGCACATACAGCATCCTCTAATGAGTTTCTACTTGCGCCTAAGTATGCTTCTTGAACCATAAGAGGAATCATATTATAATCTACAAAGACTAGGTTAGCGGCTTCATCAAGGGATGCTTTTTTATTACCGATAAGTTTTTGGGTGGCTGAGAATAAGTCAAGACGAAGATTGGAATCTTTATCATTTTTGGATTCGACTGTATCTGCTCCATAGAATTCAAGATTGTTGAGAATGGAGCGAATATCATTACCATTCTTTTCACAAAGGCCTTCTAAATCCAACTTTGTTACTTCAATTTTTTCTGCCTTTGCTACTTTGAGAAGAGCAGTAGCAATAGTTGATTTCACTGGTCGATTAAATTTAATATCTAAACACGCATTTATAATCGGTCGCAACTTAGGAGGTTTCTCATTCGCAATACAAATAATAGGTGTCGAAGTCTTCTTAATGATAGAGGCAATTTCACCAACACCACCACGTTCAGATAAACCATCAACTTCATCCATAACAATAATTTCCTTAACAAGTCGTCGAATACCAAGTGCCATTAGACCGCGTAGAACAGATACAGAGCGAGTGTCTGAAGCATTATATTCTTTTACTTTGTAGCCGAGGGACTCAGCGATAAGATGAACAGTAGTCGTCTTACCAATACCAGGTGGGCCTGTTACAAGAACACCACGACTATCAGGGTAACTACTGCTCGTCGCGTCCCAAGATTGTAGCCAAGTAGTGATTTGATTAATTTGTTCTTTATGACCGATAACATCAGCTATGCTCTTTGGAGTGTATTTATCAACAAACATCTCTTTAGCTTCATAGTGTTTCTCTTCAGCCACTTTGGGAGCTTTTCTTACAATTGGAATACCTAATTTGATGGCTTGTTTGTATCGCCAAGATTCAGTGATGGGTCGTCCATCATTACATTCGGATCCAATATGGAGTTTATAGCCTGGACGTAAAACTTTATGAACAGTAAATTTGTTTATAGAGTCCCTATTAAGATTTCCTGTAATAGCAATATTCATTGTATTACAGTATTTCAAGTTGCTATTTAACTTAAATATATTAAAGAATCAATTTTTTATTAAGAACTTAAACCATAATGCCAGATTATATATAATAAGTTAAATGTCGGATATGGAAACATCTAATCCTGAAATTGAGGCTACACCAGTTGGATATGTATCTCCTGTTACAGAGACGGTTACAGAGACGGCTCTAGAGACAGTTCCAGAGACAGTTCCAGAGACGATTCCAGAAGTTTCCTCAGTTCCAGAGACGATTCCAGAGACGATTCCAGAGACGATTCCAGAGACGATTCCAGAGACGATTCCAGAGACGATTCCAGAAGTTTCCTCAGTTCCAGAGACGGTTCCAGTTACAGAAGTGACTCTAGTAGAAGAGACGGTATCAGAGACAGTTCCAGAGACAGTTCCAGAGACAGTTACAGAGACAGTTACAGAGACAGTTCCAGATACAGAAGTGACTCCAGTGGATGAGGATTCTGAAAAGGGTAATATTGAGGCAACTGATACTCCAGTAGAATCTGAAGTAGAAGGAAATGAAGAGGAGGGAGAGGAGGAGGAAGAAGAGGAGGAGGAAGAAGAGGAGGAGGAAGAGTATGAAAATAGTAAAACTGAAAATAAGGTTCACGATATCCAACCAGTAATTAAAAATAACGAGGGACTTCCATTTCCTATTGTATGCTCTGCATCACTTCTAGCATTTGTATATTTGCTAAAACTATTTTTTATGTTTTGTGCATTTACAAGAATGGGCTGTAATAGAGAATGTGTGTGTTTTGATGTTTAAACTTGATTAAAATGCTTTTAGTAAGTGATGTGCAATAACAAAGAGAACACCGCCCCATAGTGAATCAGCAATTGCTAATCGCCAATCATATTTATCGAGTATGGTATAGCTAGTAAAATCGTATACAGCGTATATTGATACACCGTATAGGAATGCTTGCTTGTAACTCGTAGTTTCTAAGAGCATATATGCCAAAAATAAATAAACAACAGCTGCGCCAATCCATCGTACTTGAACTGGGGATCCTTGGATATTTTCAGTCATTTTGCGAGCATATATACCAGCAGTTAGGAGCCAAAAGATATCAACCAATAAAAGAATTGCAGCGGCTTTGAGTAATGAATATGGATATGATGTCATTTCTAATATAGCTGCGTTTTATTTTGTCAAATGATAATTTGTGATTAAATAGACCATATGGAGACATCAACGATTCAGATAGACGCATTTAGTACAAATCTTCACGGGGCAAGAATTCTGTGTCAGGGTCCGTTTCCGAATGGAAGGTATGCTCCGATTATGGAATCAATACAAAAGTTAAGGGAACCATTTAAAAAGAAAATACTTCTAACACGAACCACTTTTTCACTTTCAAAGTATCTTCCCTTACAATACGACGCAGTATTTCAAGTAAAAGATACTCACGACTGGACGCTAATTCTTACTTATATTACTTATGCTCCAAAGCCTCTGTTAGTAGTAGCGGAGGATGTTCCGATTCCAGATGGATTATGGCAGAAACTAAATAAGACTACAACATTTGTGAATATAACGTCATCATATGTATTAAATATTCGTCCATATGATGCGATATTTTTTGCACCAATTGAGGAATTAGCAACTAGTTATACAGAATATGTATTGAAGTTACTTCAAAGTGTGTATAAAGCATCATATTCACCAAAAGAGCATAAGGAGGTATTACAGGAATTGCGAGTGGCTTCAGCGGGTGTATGTTGGACCAAATATGAAGAGGATACACAAGGAGGAGCGATTTATTGGTATGATCCTGTAGGAAATAATCAAGGCGATAGTTTATCAAATAAACAAATGTCAGAATTATTTAATTGGTTATCTCAGCAATTTAATAGAGATTAAATGCCATTTTTAAGACGATTTCTATGAACCTCGCTCATTAAATTATTGAAATTATTAGCGTTTTCTTCATTTTGAGTGCGCATAAGTTTTTTTAAGTAATTTTCTTGAACACGCATACCTCTATTGGTTTCCAGATTA
>Ga0114963_10000081_pt1 | contig 55031 bp, 42 predicted proteins | sample C_131016_EF_Meta_FD_87019 | JGI IMG/M metagenome (GOLD analysis project Ga0114963, IMG submission 87019) | Freshwater microbial communities from Lake Croche, Canada to study carbon cycling - C_131016_EF_MetaG | ecosystem: Environmental > Aquatic > Freshwater > Lake | place: Lake Croche, Canada... | reverse complement strand
TGAAGAAACTGATTTGCCTGCAGCCGGAAGCGTTCCAACAACCTTGCCGTCTGGAACATTTGGATCATGAACAAAGTATTGGTGTTGTGAAGGTTGAGGAATGCTCACTGAAGGGAAACCAGCGTTGTTGAGTGCTGTGGTTGCATCAGCAACGCTCATGTTATAAACGTCAGGAACCTTAGTTAATCCACCCTTTGAGACATACACCTTTACGGTGGTGCCTTGAGGGATTGAATTACCAATCTTAGGAATTGTGTAAGCAACTGTTCCAGCTGCAGCAGTAGATGGAACTAGAACACTTTGAACATCCACTCCCAGTCCAGCAGCAAGAATGTTCTGTGAAGCAACATCTGGCACCTGTCCACCAACTGATGGAACAGTGATGTATGTGGCATCAATCATGGTCTGTGGTGGAGCATCGAAAGCGATACCTGGGTATGTTTTGTTTGCACTTTTCATGATGGTTCGCCAAATGTCGTGACGAACTGTGCTTCCCTTTGATCCATGCAGAAGAATCTTGCGAAGAGAAACACTTCCGGAAACGTTACCAACCCAAACTGAAGTTGCGACCTGAGTTGAGAAACCACTCATCCAAGTGTGAACACCGGCGTCTGTAGTTCCAGTCTTGCCAGCTAGCGGAATGCCATCGCCGGTGCTTGAAGCGCCACCGGTTCCGCCGTTGATAACTCCTTGCATGGCATAGGTCATACCAGCTGCAACTGTTGGGTCAACAGCCTGAGAACAAATCGTCTTAGGAACAGTAAGTTCAGAGTTGGTCTCTCTAACTACAACACGATCGATAGCGATAGGTGTGCAGAAGGTTCCCTTATTAGCGATACCAGCAAAAGCTGCAGCCACCGATAGTGGTGCAACTTCGTTCACACCAAGAACAGAAGCAGGGTAGGAAACAAGTTCGGTGCCATCAGCTCGGTGAATACCAAAACTTGCAGCAGTGTCACGAATGTCACAGAGGTCAAGCTTGCTAGCCATGTAGGCGAAGGCCGTGTTAACCGATAGCGATAGAGCCTTCATAACGGTTAGGTCTTTAGGTTCATTTGGTTGGTCGTTATTAGGAGCCCAGGTTCCAACTAGTGAACCACAGCGGGAACTGAAATCTGATGCGTTCCACTCTTTAACACGACCATCGACGTGATCCATGAGGTGGCGACCCTGCTTTAGCCATTCGGCAAGGGTGAAGACTTTGTAGGTCGAACCGGTCTGGAAACCAGATGAACCACCGAAGTTTTTATCCGAGGAATAGTTCACCGAGGTGTGACCAGGGATGTTGTTCGCGGTCTGGTCATAGATTCTGTTTTCGGTTAGAGCAAGAATTCGACCGGTGCCAACTTGAACTGAAACAGCTGCTGCACCAATGTGGTTCGGGTCATTTACCGGAACGTAGGTCTTGGTTGCAGAATCAGCAACTCTTTGGAGTTTGATATCCATGGTTGTGTAGATATCCAAACCGCCTCTACGAAGCAATGCTTCGCGGTCAGTTTGGGTTGGACCAAATTCAGGTGAGTTACGAATAGTCCAAACCACATAGTCACAGAAGAAAGCTGTCTTTTGATCAGCTTCACAGCCAACCGGAACCTTGGTGATGTTGAGTTTGATTGGAGTTGATTTATAAACATCTGCTTCTGTCTGGGTGATATCTCCAGCATCAGCCATGTTCTGAATCACATAGTTTCTTCTGTTTAGCGCTCTGGTCTTATTGGCTTCGATGTCAGGTCGGTAGTCTTCAGCACCTTTAAGCATCGCTGCCAACATAGCGGCTTGCGGAACGTTTAGTTCTTTAGCGTGAGCTCCGAAGTAATACTCGGAGGCAGCTTCAACACCGTTGATGTTTGTTCCGAAGAATGAAAGGTTTAGGTAACCAGCAAGAATATCTTGTTTGCTGTAGTTCTTTTCAAGAGCCAGAGCCAAGCGAACTTCTTGGAATTTACGTTGCAGAGCATGAGCGCGATCTGTTTGCATTGCAATAGCTTCTGGATCTCCAGAAAGCACAGCTGCTTCAAGCAGGTTGTTCTTCACATATTGCATTGTGATGGTTGATCCACCAGGACCACTTCCACCCTTAAGAATGTTGGTTAGGCTCGCACGAGTTAGAGAAACCCAGTCAACACCCGCGTGCTGATAGAAACGTGGGTCCTCTGTGTCAACTGCTGCTCTAACCATGTTTGGTGAGATGTCGTCGAAAGCAACCGAGATTCTGTTCTCGTTGAAGAAACGGGCAACCTGAACTGGTTTGCCATCTTTGATGGCATAGATGTTGGAAGCTTCTGCGGCGTTAACCGGCTTGATGAAATCAGGTAGGTTTTGGAAGATTGAGACCGTTGCAGTAACGCCAAGACCACCTAGCCAAACAAATGGAACCAGGAGGGCAAAGCTCAAAAGCCCAGCCAGTGAGCTAAGGCTTAGAAGCGCACCCCACCCGCCTTGCTTAGACTGCTTACCCTTTTTAGACATAGACTCTAGGTTACCTTCAATCTTTGAGAGGATGCTGAGAATATGGTCATTTGGGAATACGTTGTAACCCCGCTTCCACCCCACAACCCTAAGCAAATACTGGATCATTGGGGCACACAGGGCTGGGAACTAGTCCAAGTTGTGCCAACCCCAGAGGGTGGTTTTGTAGCCTATATGAAGCGCCCAAAGGAATAAAAATGACTGGAAAAATCGAGGCAAGGCTAATTGAACTTGGCTACCCACTACCTGAGGTAGTGCCACCGGTGGCTGCCTACATTCCTGCTGTTGTAACCGGCAACCTAGTGATGACCGCAGGTCAACTGCCTATGGTCCTGGGTAAGTTAGCCGAAACTGGAAAAGTGCCTTCACAGGTATCTCCAGAGCGAGCAAAAGAACTAGCTCAGATTTCTGCATTGAACTGTTTAGCTGCAGTCAAATACGCAATTGGTGATCTGGATCGAATCACAAGAATAGTGAAGGTAACTGGATTCATTGCATCTGATCCTGATTTCTCTGGTCACCCAATGATCAATAACGGTGCTTCAGAGTTTCTAGGTGCTGTATTTGGTGATGCTGGTATTCATGCTAGAACCACGGTTGGTGTTTCTTCACTTCCACTGGATGCTCCTGTTGAAGTTGAAGTGATAGTTGAATTCAACTAATCAGTTGCACCTGAGTGCAACTTCGCACCAATAGCATTCATCACTGATGAATCAGCGAGTGTTGTGACATCCCCAACTGGTCTTCCTTCAGCAACATCTTTGAGAAGTCTTCGCATGATCTTGCCGGATCTGGTTTTAGGTAATTCTGAAACAACCATGATCTGTCTTGGTCTAGCAATAGCGCCAATCTTTTCAGCTACCCACGAGCGAAGAATCTTAGCGATGTCTGCTTCATCAGGTGCATCATCAATCTCATCCTGACGAAGAATCACAAAAGCAACAACTGCTTGCTCTGTTATCTCATCTTTAGCACCAACCACAGCAGCTTCCGCTACCCAACGATGTTCAACAAGCGCAGATTCAATCTCAGCTGTTGAAAGTCTGTGACCAGAAACTTTGATGACATCATCGATACGACCGAGTAACCAGATGTCACCATCTTCATCAAAGCGAGCACCATCACCAGCAAAGTATTTACCTGGGAATCTTTCCCAATAGGTCTCCTTGAACCTTTCGGGGTCACCCCAAACACCTCTAAGCATTGAAGGCCATGGTTCATCGATGATTAGGTAACCAGCAACGCTTCCCTCAGTTGTTCTGTCAACGGGAACCCCGTTCTCATCAACTATGCCAACGGTTATTCCAGGCAGTGGTCTTTGAGCAGAGCCAGGTTTGGTTTTGAATGCTCCTGGAATAGGGGAGATCATGATTGAGCCGGTCTCGGTTTGCCACCAGGTGTCAACAATCTCACAGCGTCCGCCACCGATAACCTCGTGATACCAGTGCCAAGCTTCTGGGTTGATTGGTTCGCCAACAGAACCTAAAACTCTTAGGGAAGAGAGGTCATGACCATCAACAATCTCTCGACCTATCTTCATAAAGGTTCTGATAGCGGTTGGAGCAGTATAGAAAATGCTGACTTTGTATTTAGCAATAATCTGCCACCAACGCTCAAAGCTTGGGGAGTCAGGTGTTCCTTCATAGATGACCTGAGTTGCTCCGTTAGCTAAAGGACCATAAACCACATAGCTATGACCGGTTATCCAACCAACATCAGCGGTGCACCAATAAACATCAGTTTCAGCTTTTAGATCAAAGACATTGCGATGAGTGTATGAAGCGCCGGTTAGGTAACCACCGGTGGTGTGAAGAATACCCTTGGGTTTACCAGTGGTTCCTGAAGTGTAGAGAATGAATAATGGATGCTCTGCATCAAAACCTAAAGCAACATGCTCTGAATCCGCTGTAGCTAAAGCATCGTGCCACCAAACATCTTTAGAAGTCATAACAACTTCTTGCTTTGTTCTTTGAACTACAAGAACATGTTCAACCGAAGGACAGCTATCATCTGCAAGCGCGTGATCAACTGCTTCTTTTAGTCCATACGCTTTACCTTTACGGAAACCACCATCAGAAGTAATCACAAGTTTTGCCTGAGCATCGTTGATTCTTGAACGAAGAGAATCAGCACTGAAACCACCGAAGACCACGCTGTGAACTGCACCGATTCTGGCAACAGCAAGAATCGCGATAACCGTTTCAGGGATCATCGGCATGTAGATAGCAACTCGGTCGCCCGACTTAACACCTAGATCAAGAAGTGCATTTGCTGCTTTTTTAGTTTCAATTAGAAGCTGGTTGTATGTGTAGGACTTGGTGTCCCCAGGTTCACCTTCAAATAGGAGAGCGGTTCTTTCACCCCTACCCTCTAGGACATGTCTATCTAGGCAGTTATATGCAGCGTTGATTTGACCATCTTCAAACCACGTGGCAAAAGGAGCATTGCTCCAGTCAAGAGTCTTAGTGAATGGCTTATGCCAGTGCAGTTCTCTGGCTTGATCTGCCCAGAACGCCAATCTGTCTGCTTTGGCTGATTCGTAGAGCCCAGTTACTGAATTTGTGTCCATAGGGGTGATTTTATAAGGGGAACCTGAGAGTCAAATACCTAAGCATCAAAACGAGAAAACCCCAAGCCTGTAGGTATCCAGTGAAAGTTGAACCTAACCCCTATTAGAGATGTTCGTTTTTTGTTATGCTTTTCAAGTCAGCTTCGGCTGACCTGCGATATTTTGATTCCCCCAATCATATATCGCCGGCCCCGGTCACTCCCCCCAGAGACCGGGGCCCCTTTTATTAACAGGCACTATAGCTGCCCAGTTTTCAACAGATTTAGATCACAGCCAAGAATCAAATCATCAGATATCGCATCCTTGTTCGGTGAATCCACTCGAACTACTCAAAGACCCCAATGTGTCAGACATCTTGATTGATGGACATCGGGACATCCTTATCGAAGTTAATGGAGAACTACAAAGCTCAGGTATTCAATTCGAATCCAATGAGTTGACACACAGCTTCGCAAAAGAACTACTTCTAAACACAAACGTGCGTTTTGATTTGAACATGCCTTTCGGAGAAGCAAACATTGAAACCGAATACGGCAGGCTTCGAGTGCATTGTGTTCATGGTGGTGAATGTTCCGAAAATACTTTGATTTCTATTCGCAGGCATCCAACTAGCCACATTTCAATCAATGAACTACAACAAAAAGGTTTCATGGATGGTCAGCAGCTTTCCGAATTACAAGAAATCATAAGTAGCCGAAAGAATTTCGTAATCATCGGTGCAACTGGAACAGGAAAAACAACTCTGCTTCGAGCAATGTTAAACGAACTGCGAAACGAACGAATCGTCACTATCGAAGATTCAGCTGAACTTAATTTGCATGGAAGATCAGTCTCACTTTTTACGAGAGCACGCAATCAAGACGGTTTTGGAGAGATTGGTCTAGGTGAGTTAGTCAGACAATCGCTTCGCATGAGACCTGATCGAATAGTAATCGGAGAGGCTCGAGGTGAAGAATTAAAGGTCTTACTCAATGCTCTAAACACAGGTCATCAGGGAGCAGGTTTTACGCTGCATGCAAATGGCATCAAAGATGTCATAACTCGATTAAGAGCAATTCTTGCCAGTGCTGGTTTAGAGAGGATGCTCTCAGACCAGATGATTCAATCCTCAATTGACTTCGTCATAGAGGTTCGCAAGGTTGATGGGGCCAGGAGACTAATGGGGATCAGGGCCACGGGTGAGCTTTATGAGTGAATCCTTGACTTTGGTGAAGTTCTCCGGGCTCATAAGATCTGGGGTTTCCATTGAGAAAGCTATTCAGATTATTGGTGGGCTTCCAGAAGAGAAATCCTTGAGATATCTTTTGAAGATTGCTCAGGAGACAGGCAGTGCTGTGGCTGGAGAGATAGACCAGGTTGCCAGTATTTATCTCCAAAGGGAACGAGCCATGCAGCGAATCGCTGTGGCTCAGACAGGACCGCGCTCCAGCGCAAGATTGGTTCTCTGGCTTCCTTTAATTACCTTAGCTTTGGCTCAGTTATCCGGTCTTGATGTTTCGCATGCTGTGAGCAGCAACAGGATTCTTGTTCTAAGTTTTGGTTTAGGTGGGTTGCTACTAGTCGTTGCAAAACTGGTGAGTAGCAAACTAATCAAAAAGGCAACTCCGATAAATGACAACGTTGGTTTCTTCTTACTTGGAGTTGCACTTGCCTGCTCTGGTGGGACTTCTTTACACAGAGCACACAATAAAGCTTTAGATGTTTACAAAGAGACATTTGGCTCACTACCTAGCAATCAAGAACTGCAGTTATGCGCAGAGGCTTTACACACTGCAACTCACACCGGAGCGCGAGTTGGTGAATTATTGCGTGGAAGTGCAGAAGCAATGCAAAGAGAATCAGCAACTAAATCTGAAGTCAAAATAGAAAAGCTAAACATCAGGCTGCTTTTACCTTTGGGCTTTGCAGTTTTGCCTGCCTTCATTTTCATTGCGGTGATTCCGCTAACAGTTTCAATCCTCGGATCAAAATGAAAGGAAATCTAAATGCTAAAAAGAATCTGGTTAGAAGAAACAGGAGCATCAACAGCGGAATACGTAATTATTACTTTGGCAGCCGTAGGCTTCGCCGGACTGCTATTGGGAATTCTCAGATCGAACGAAGTTCGGCAGATGCTCTTGGACACAATACGGTCAGCTCTAAGTTTGCCCACCGGATAGGAATCGATGGCGGGTCTGTTACGGCTGAGTTTGCCGTGGTTCTGCCGGCGGTAATACTGATTCTCTTCATTGCAATTCAGGTTCTTTCTTTTCAGTCGGCTCGAATGGGGCTAATTGAGTTGGCAGCGGAGTCAGCTAGAGCCTTAGCCAGAGGGGAAGATTCCACTGTGGTTTACAGTTTGGTAAAAGATGCAGTTGTGAATCCCAAACCAACCTGGGTTATCCAACATAAGGACTTTGAACTTTGTGTTGAGTTCACTCAAAACAGGTCACTTGCAGGGTTGGGTTTGATAAATCTCGTTGAGACTCAGTGTGCAAGGAAATCAGGGCTATGAATGAGTCAGGATCTGGTTCAATTCTTGGTTTGGGGCTAATTTTTGTAGTTTTGGGAATAATGGGTCTAACTTTGATGGTTACTAGTCAAAGTCTGGAAGTTTCAAGGCTTCAGGCCCAAACAGACACTGCTGCTCTGGCCGCAGAGGATGTGCTTCGTGGCTTAGCCACAGGTTATCCCTGCGAAACGGCTGGGAAGATTGTTGAAAGAGTTGGCGGGAGACTTGAGACATGCCATATAGTCAGTTTTGACATCTATATAAGTGTGTATAAGCAAGTTATGGGTATAGTTCATAGGGTTCATGCTCACGCTGCGGCGGGGTAGGTTCCAAATAGGTAGGAGAGTTAGTGTCTAAAGGTTCAAAGCTGGTCATCGTAGAGTCCCCGGCAAAGGCTAAGACCATTGCCAAGTACTTGGGTGACGACTTCCAAGTCCTTGCCTCCGTCGGTCACATCCGCGATCTTATTGATTTGAAGGACCTACCGCCTGAACTCAAGAAGAAGAGCACTATTGGTCGTTTCGCGATTGACGTTGAGGACGACTTTAAGCCTTATTACGCAATTTCCCCAGGTAAGAGCAAAACTGTCTCTGAATTGAAGGCTGCTCTAAAGGATGCCGACGAGCTCTACCTAGCAACAGATGAGGACCGCGAGGGAGAGGCTATCGCCTGGCACCTCTTGGATGTCCTAAAGCCTAAGGTTCCAGTTCACCGCATGGTGTTCCACGAAATCACCAAAGAGGCGATTCAAGAAGCCGTCAAGAACACCAGAGCTATCGATGATCACCTAGTCGAGGCTCAGGAAACCAGACGCGTTGTTGACCGCCTTTATGGTTATGAGATTTCACCGATTCTTTGGAGAAAGATTCAACGAGGCTTAAGCGCCGGTCGTGTTCAGTCTCCTGCCGTTCGTCTAGTGGTTGAGCGTGAACGCGAGCGTATGGCTTTCGTGTCTGCTTCTTATTTCGACATCAAGGGTCTTTTTGAAACAGGTAAGGGAACAGATCCAAAGTTTGAGGCAAAGCTTTTCACATACAACGGTCAGAGAATTGCAACCGGTGACTCTTTCAATGACAAGGGTGAACTAACTGCGCAGGTGCTGCTCCTTGATGAAGATAAAGCAAATGCTCTAGCGGATGCAATCAAGGCAGCAAGTTCAAACGTTGAAGTTATTTCTGTTGAGGCAAAACCTTCCACAAGAAGACCAGCTGCTCCATTCACAACTTCAACCTTGCAGCAGGAGGCATCAAGAAAACTTCGCATGTCTGCAAAGCAGACCATGGATGTTGCTCAGTCGCTATATCAGCAGGGTTACATCACTTATATGCGTACTGATTCACCAACGCTTTCAACTCAGGCAATCAATGCTGCTCGAAGCCAAGCTAAAGAAATGTTTGGTGAAGAGTATGTGGCAAGTGCGCCAAGAATTTACCAAGGTAAGAACAAGAATGCTCAGGAAGCTCACGAAGCTATTCGTCCAGCAGGAGAAATCTTTAAGAAGCCTTCAGAACTAGCTGGAGAACTTTTAGGAAGAACCTTTGAACTTTATGATTTGATCTGGAAGAGAACTGTTGCCAGCCAAATGCAAGATGCAAAGGTTTCAACTACCACAGCAAAGATTGCTGTTTTCCCACTCCCTAACGGTGACCGTGCTGAATTCACAGCCAGCGGAACTGTTGTTACTTTCCGTGGGTTCATGGCTGCCTATGAGGAAAGCCAGGATGAGCCTCGCAACGAAGATGATGAGAATGAAGAGAAGGAAAGCAAGCTTCCAAACATGGAAGTTGGCCAGAAGCTCAACGTCTTAGAAATCAACGCCAAGAGTCACCAGACTTCACCTCCTCCTCGCTACACAGAAGCCAGCTTGGTAAAGGCCTTGGAAGAAGACGGCATTGGCCGCCCTTCAACCTATGCGGCAATTATCAGCAACATCATCAACAAGGGTTATGTGACCAAGCGTGGTCAGGCTCTAGTTCCTGAATGGATTGCTTTCACCGTGATGAGATTCCTGGAAGACAAGGTTTCAAGACTTGTTGACTATGAGTTCACTGCTCGTATGGAAGAAGACCTAGATGAAATTGCTAACGGCAAGATCAATAGAAGTGAATGGCTCAAAGAGTTCTATTTCGGTTCCGAGGGAAATCCTGGACTAAACAGTGTTGTTGAGAACATTGGTGAGATTGATGCGAAGGCACTCAACTCACTTGACCTAGGTGATGGCATCACATTGAGAACCGGTAAGTTCGGTCCTTATCTTGAAATCTATATCGAACCTAACGCTGAGGGCGCTGATGAGAATGGTCGCAGGATTATTAACATTCCTGAAGGACTTGCTCCTGATGAACTAACCATTGGTAAAGCGCATGAGCTAATTGAAGCGCCAATCATTTCTGATCGAATTCTTGGCGTTGACCCAGTTAGTGGTCACAACGTGCTGTTCAAAGATGGTCGCTATGGTCCTTATGTTCTGCTTGATGACCCAGATGCTAAAAAGCCTAAGACTGCATCATTGTTCAAGACCATGAGCACTGAAACCATGAACCTTGAAACAGCTTTGATGTTGTTATCTTTGCCAAGAGTTGTTGGTCAGGATGCTGACGGCGTTGACATCACGACTCAGAACGGTAAGTTTGGTCCTTATCTTTTGCGTGCAAAGGATTCAAGATCATTGGCTAGCGAAGAACTAATCTTTGATCTAACTCTTGAGGGAGCACTCGAGCTACTTGCGCAACCGAAACTTCGTGGTCGCGTCACAGCTGCGACACCGTTAAAGGAATTCGGTGAAGACCCGTCGGCTAAGACCAATGTTGTTGCTAAGAGTGGTCAGTTTGGTTTGTATGTAACAGACGGTGCCATCAACGCAACAGTTCCTAAGGATGAACCGCTTGAAGAACTAACTTCAGAACGTGCATTCGAACTACTAGCTATTCGTCGTGAAAAGCTAGGCCTTGAGCCTGGTCAGGCTGCACCTAAAGCTTCTAAGTCTCGCCGAGCAGCTGCTCCGGCTAGGACTGTGAAGAAGGGTGCTACCCGGAAGAAAGACAAGTAAAGTGTCTGGACTCTTTATTTCTTTTGAAGGTATCGATGGGGTTGGTAAATCAACTCAGGCTGATCTCCTTGAATCTTGGCTAACCGAGCAGGGCAAGACTGTTGTTCGCACCCTAGAACCAGGTGGCACTGAGGTTGGTGTTGAGATTCGTAAGATTCTGCTGCATCACAAAGGTGATTTAGCACCGAGAGCTGAAGCAGCACTTTTCGCAGCAGACCGGGCACACCATGTTGCAAGCAAGATTAGACCAGCTCTTGAGCGCGGTGAGATTGTTATTACCGACCGTTATTTCGATTCATCAGTTGCATACCAGGGTGCCGGACGTGATCTATCCCAAGAAGAAGTTAGAAATCTTTCTCTATGGGCTGTCGGCGGCTTACTTCCGAAACTAACTGTTCTATTAGATCTTCCAGCAGATGTTGCAAGAAATAGAAGAAACCAAACTGGAACTGAGCCAGATCGTCTTGAAAAGGAAAAGATTGAGTTCTTTGAAAAAGCACGCTCTGCTTATCTTGAATTGGCCAAGGCTGAGCCTGAGCGTTTCCTAGTAGTTGATGCTTCAACAGACATCGAGACTATGCAAAGCCAGATTCGTAAGGCAGTATCAGAGTTACTATGACACTCGCTCCGAATGTTTTTCGTGATGTTGTTTCTCAACCTGAAGCAGTCACGGAACTTCTGCGCGAACTAAATAAAGAATCTTCGGTTCATCACGCGTGGCTGTTCACCGGTCCTCCTGGATCTGGTCGTTCAGAACTAGCAACAGCCTTTGCTGCAGCGTTGGTCTGTGATGAAGGCGGTTGTGGAAAATGTAATGCTTGCCAGATGGTTCGAGTCGGCAACCACCCTGATGTTCAGGTACTGAACACTGAGCGTGTTCAAATCTCTATTGATGAAGTTAGCGAGTTCATCGAGAAATCTATGCAGATGCCTGCTTTGGCTAAATACCGAATCATGATTGTTGAAGATGCCGATCGCATGCAAGAGCGAACCAGCAACCTGCTGCTGAAATCTTTGGAAGAACCACCTAAGGGCACCATCTGGATGCTTTGCTCACCTAGTGAAGCAGACCTATTGCCAACTATTAGATCCCGCGTTCGTCGAATTCAGCTAAAGGTTCCAAGTGTTGATGCTGTTGCCCAGTTGCTGGTTGATAAATACGATGTTCCAAAAGACCTAGCTCTCCAGTCCGCTTCTCAAGCTCAGAGCCATGTTGGCATGGCTAGGAGACTTGCTACCAATGCGACGGCTAGAGACAGAAGAAAGCAGGCATTGCTTGCGGTTCTCAGTATCAGAGACATTCCTTCGGCTTTGTTGGCTTCTGAAGCGTTAGTGAAGCTTGGGGAGAGCGATGGTGCTGCACTAACTGCTGAGTTAGATGAACAAGAACGTAATGAGCTTTTGGCCCGCTTAGGTGTTACTGCGGAGTCAAAACTGAATCCAAGTTCCAGATCTCAAATCAAGAAACTTGAAGAGGCCCAGAAAAGAAGAGCAACACGATCGAAGCGTGATGGTTTAGACAGGATTCTTGTTGATTTGATGGGTCTCTACAGAGATGTCCTTACTGTTCAACTGGGTTCTGGAGAGTCGCTGATCAACGTTGATTTGGTGAATGAAATCCAGTCCTTGTCAGCTGATATTTCGCAGGCTCAAGCTATTCATGCGATTGAAGAAATCCAAAAGGTTCGTATTCGAATGGACCGTAACGTTAGAGACCAGCTGCTGTTTGATTCATTAGCAGTGTCGCTGCGCAGGAAGGCAAAGAGATGAAAATAAGAAATGGCCTAATTGTTGGCCTTAGCGTTGCTTTTGCAGTTGTCGCTTTGGTTGCGAGTCTTATAACCAAGATGGGACCAGCTAATGATTCTGCTTCGCCTGCGGTCCAATACGACAAAGCCTCTTTCTCTACTCTTGCTGGCTACTACGCACAAAAGCCACTATGGTCAAATTGCCCAGGGGCTAATAAGAAGGCACGTTGCGCGGACATCATCGTTCCACTTGATTGGTCAAATGTTGGAGCTAACCAAATCAAAATTGCAGTTGCGGTAAACCCAGCTGCAAATCCATCAACTTCTCCTTATCTTTTGATGAACCCTGGTGGCCCAGGCGGTTCCGGTAAAGAATGGATCACCAAATACATTTCTTCACTTGGAACAGCAAACATCAGAAGCAAATACAACCTGGTTGGATTTGACCCAAGAGGTGTTGGAGAGTCAACTCCAATTAAGTGCACTGACGGCGCGAGCGCACTGAGAGATTATTTATACAACTCATCACCTTTTGAGTTTGGTTCTGCCAAAGACGTTAGTTACAGCAAAAGGATGGTCAAGTATTTTGGTGAGGCCTGCCTGAGTTACACCGGGGCTCTTTTAGGTCATATCGACACTTCTTCAGCAGCTAAGGACATGGACATCATTAGAGCCGTCCTAGGTTCGAAGAAATTGAACTACCTTGGTTATTCTTATGGAACTCTCTTGGGTATTACCTATGCGAGTTTCTTTCCAAACAAAGTTGGCAAGTTTGTCCTAGATGGTGTGGTTGACCCAACTGTTGATCCAAGCCAGGATTCACTGAACCAATTAGTTGGTTTTCAATCAGCCATGAAGGCTTATCTTGCTGATTGCATCAAGAATGTGTCTGGTTGCCCGTTTGCTGGTCTCACTGTTGATCAGGCCATGACGAAGATTGGGAAAGAATTCTTACGACCACTTGAGGGCACAGAGATGTATACCTCGGAGAAGAACCGCAAGCTAACCATCAACTCTGGCTTCACGGGAATGATTGCCGCGTTGTATTCCAAGGATAGTTGGCAGTATCTAACCAAGGCTTTCCAAGATGTGATTGGTAAGGCGAAACCAGATGGTCGAATCTTCCTGCTTCTTGCCGATAGCTATTTTGGTTACGACGATTCAACTAAAACTTTCGGGAGCAATGAGAATGAAGCATTCAAAGCGATTAGCTGTTTAGATTCCAGAGAATCAGCTGACCCAACCGCTATTCAGAAACAGAATGAGAAAGTCTTAGCTATCAGCCCTGTCTTCGGACGATATTGGCAATACGGAGGACTTGGCTGTTATAAGTGGCCTTTCGATGTTGTTCCTGGTCCGAAAGATTATTCAGCCAAGAATGCTCCAACCATGCTGGTTGTTGGAACTACCAATGATCCCGCAACCCCGTATTCACAGGCTAAGAATGTTGCTCACAACGTTTTGGCTCACGGTTGGCTACTAACTTATAAAGGCGAAGGCCACACAGCCTATGGTTCTTCAAACCAATGCGTTGCCGATACCGTGGACACTTTCCTAACAGCTGGAACTTTGCCAGCTAAAGAAAAGACCTGTTAGGAACAGGTTGCACAATATGTCCTCCTGGGCAAAACCCATAATTCTTGGGATTCACTAGAACCTATAAAATCTAGGAGAGGCCGGCCACCTTAGCTCAGTTGGTAGAGCAGCTCCCTCGTAAAGAGCAGGTCAGCAGTTCGATTCTGCTAGGTGGCTCCAAAACACCGAAGATATGGTCAATTCAAGATAAAGCTGTATCTTTAGCCAATAATGGTATTCCCGCTAGGCCAGAGCCTCTCTAGCTCGGGTACTCAACTTCAACTACCAAAGGAATTAATATGACTTTTCAGGAATGGTTCGCTCAGCTAACTGATCCACTATCTCTTATAACAGAGACCATTTATAACTTGATCTTTGAGATACTCGCAACCTACGTCTTCGTGCGCCTATACATGAAAAAGCACATTGCTAATGAAGTGAAGAAGATTTTGGATGAGATGAAGGATAAGAAGTAACTAGTCTTTAGTTATGAATGATTTAGCGCTGATAGTTTCTGTTTTCCTTGCTTCACTGGTTGAGGCGGTGGAAGCGTTAACTATTGTGTTGGCTGCTGGTATTGGTAGGGACTGGAAGTCGGCTCAAAGAGGGGCGCTTTTAGCGATGGTGACTCTGGTTATCATCATTGGGTCTTTGGGCCCGTTGCTAACTCAGGTTCCAGTTGACCTACTTCATCTAATAGTCGGCTTACTCTCACTAGTGTTTGGTTTGCAATGGCTTCGTAAAGCAATCTTGAGATCGAGTGGCTTCAAAGCTTTACATGATGAGGAACTAATCTTCGAGAGGGAGTTAGCCGATATCAAGCAAGCCACCTCAAAGAAGACTTTTGTTGGGGACTGGTATGCATTCACTCTTTCCTATAAAGCTGTATTACTTGAAGGTATTGAAGTTGCTTTCATAGTTTTATCTTTTGGTGCACTGCAAGGAAAAATCCTGGTTGCATCTTTGACCGGGTTGGCTGCCGTTTTGGTTGTAGTTTTAGCTGGCGCTTTCTTACGTAAGCCACTTACTAAAGTTCCTGAAAACGCTATGAAATTTACCGTTGGTTTGGTTATCTCAACCTTTGGTGTTTTCTGGGTTACCCAGGGAACCGGTGTTTACTGGACACTTTCAGATCTTTCTTTGCTACCAATTTCCCTTACCTTCGCGGTTTTATCTTTTGTGTTAGTTCTGGTTCTGAAAAAGAGACACAAGCAGTATTTGGATTCAGGCAAAACGGTTTCAACAAAGCTGGCTAAAGCCCCAAAGCTACACTTTGTTGTTCAGTTCATTTATGACTTCTTGATTGGTGACGATTGGCCGACAGCAGTTGTTCTTTATTTAGCTCTTTTCACTAACTATTTGGTGGGAAACCTGAACTCTTTGGTTCAATGGTTCGTTCTGGCGGTTGTGGTTACCTTTACCGGCTTTAGGTTGTTGCGTATCACCAAGAACTGAGCTCTTTCGCACCCTAATGATTCAGATTAGAATGGGCTTAACAGCGCCGCTGTGTGAACAAGGAGGTTCGCATGGGAACCATCAACACCGTGATTTCAGCTACAGAGTTAGCTGCCTCTCAAGAGTGGGAAGTAATTAAGTCTTCAGCCTTATCGCTTAGAGGACATCAAATCCAGGATGGATCTATTCCTGAGAAATCTGTTCACAAGATTTGTTCGATAGCAGTCTCAGGCATTGTTGGCTCGCTTAGGGAGCTCGCTAAGAAGATTACCCATGACAGTGAATATCTTTTGGCTTGCGCTGATGATTTTGAGAAGTGGTCAGATAACGGCTTTGCTGTTCCAGATTTCTATGACTCACTAGATGCCTTCCATCCGGAACAGCACAGAATAGATGGCTTGGCTCACGTAGTTGTTTTTCCTATGTATACCCAGAATGGTTCAACCGATCGTTTCGTTGAAGCAGTCGTCTTAGAAGTTATTTGGCCCGAATATGTTTCAGTATTAGAGTCAACCGATTACAACAACAAAGCTTTTGTTCCAATCAGGTTCATTGATTTCACACCGGGTTATGTCACCAACTCAGCAGTGTTGTTTCCTGAATCTGTGGCGGTAACTCCAAGAGTTAAAGCCGCCTCACCTGCAGGTAGCGCACCAGCCCTCCCAGTCTTTACCTGGGGTGCCATCTTTGCAGATAGGGAAGCGGCTCGCTTTAGGAAAGTAGTTAAGGCAGCTGCTGAAATAACCCATCTCAAATTACCGTCAGGTGCCATTGAACTTATTGAGAATCAAAAACTAGCTGAAGAAACATATGTGATGTGGGATTTGATTCACGATAGAACACACATGCGTGGGGATCTTCCCTTTGACCCATTCATGATCAAACAACGTATGCCTTTCTACCTCTATGGATTAGAAGAGTTACGTTGCGATCTGACGGCTTTTAGAGAATCAGTGAAGCTAGTCAGAGCTAAAGACACAGATGAGATAACCAGAAAACATGCTCAACTAGTTCAATATGCGGTTCTGTTTGACCGTATCTTTAGATTCCCACTATCGGGTAACAGAAAGCGCAACTACGACTCTGTTGCCGGCCAACTTTTATTTGCTTACCTGCATCAGCACAAGGTAATTCACTGGACAGACACTTCACTGTCTATCGACTGGGACCAGTTACCGGATGCTGTGGTTGCTCTTTCAGATGAAATCAATGAGCTGTATTGGCGTTCAATAGATAGACCTAAAGTCGTGCACTGGTTAGCAGCTTATGATCTTGTTTCAAGTGTTCTAGCTCCGCACCAAGCATCTAAGTGGGCTAAACGAGATATTCCTCTAACTGGAACTACTAGTGAACTAATCGACCAAATCATGGATGATGAATTCCCACTATCCATGTTCTATGAGGCTTTGCATAAAAAGATGGTTCCAGTCATCCAATCAACTATTGGTATTACTGGGAAAAACTAGAGGCTATCGAGTGCTTAGCTCTATGCAGTCTAGTAACCAGTTCGGCCTGTCTGATTCCTAGATCCTGAGAAACATCAGACATGGTTCGTTCTTCAATAAGGATTCCCTGCGCAACACCTCTAATGGCTTCAGGTAATAGATCTATTGCGTTTTGTAATTCAGTTTTGCTCAAGCCAGATAGATCTGGTTCTTTGTCTTCAAAGGTGACATCTAAATCGAATTCTTTGGCCATGGTTTTCTCCTAAATAAACTTTGCTCTATAGCTTTGAACAACTGATCTCATACCAATCCCACAAACTCCAACCAGTTGGTCGCCTCGGTGGTATTCAAAAACGCAGTCACCTGAGATTTCCCCAGCAACCAGGGTTACTTTATCGGCAAGGACGCAAAGCCCAAAAGCCAGCAGATGATTCTCATACTGATCACTCCAGAATGAAGGAATTGGCTTGAAAACTTCATCCAGGATCGCAGGATAGACATCGGTTTGATTGAGCATGGCGGCTATTACTGCAGCAGCTCGTTTAGCTGTTTCAGTGGGTATGTTCCAATGTTCAACCTTACGAGGTTCAAAATCAAAGATAGGGTTCGCAAACCTAGCGAGATCTCCTATTGCAAACACATTGCTAATTACCGTTCCGTCTTTTCTAGTTACCCTCATAGCAGAGTCAACTAGAACACCATCGTTGCGATCAATGTTGTTATTCGATATCCATTCAACATTTGGATGTGAACCGACTGCTTCAATCAAAACATCGGCATCGACAGTGGTCTCATCATCAAGCAAAACACCTTCAATATGAGTGCGGCCAACAAGGTCAACAACACTTCTTTTCAATAGGAACCGAACTCCCATAGCTTCATGTCTTAGCTGCATTTGTTTAGCTAGTTCAATTCCTAGTTGTCTAAGCATTGGATGAGCAGCGTTGTGAATGACTGTCACATTGCAACCAAGTTTGACTGCAGTTGCAGCCACCTCACATCCAATAAAGCCTCCACCTACAATGACAACGTTCTTACCTTCAATAAGTTGTTCTCTCAGTGCTATGGCATCATCGAGCGTCCTAAGGGCAAAGCGGTTAGCGAGATCACCATTAGGAACAATGATTCTTCTTGAGCGTAATCCGGTTGCGATTACGAGGGCTGAGTATGGGTGAATATGGCCTTCACTGTCGGTAACAGCGTTGTTCTCAACGTCTAGAACAACCGCCCTCGTTCCTAAAACCCAATTCACATCTTGGGTTGAACTTCTCTCTTCAAAAGCAACAGCTTCGTGGGTAACCTCTTTGGCTAGCACTTCTTTAGAGAGGGGAGGACGGTTATAAGGCTTGTGAATTTCTTCACCTATGAGCGTTATCGGACCAAGATAGCCGAATCTTCTAAGTGATTCAGCTGTTCTGAGTCCTCCCATGGAGGCTCCAACGATAACGACCGGGTGAGTCATGACTTATTGGACGATACGAATAGCCTGCATAGGGCAAACATCTATTGCCGCCTCGATGTTGGCTCTTTCTGAGTCATCTGCTTCTGCAGTGTATTCAAGCTTGTCGTCGGCATTCAAACGAAAGATGTCTGGTGCTTCAAAAACACACTGGCCGTAGTGCTGACACTTGGTCATATCAACTTCGATTTTGATCATTGTTTATTCCTTTTCTTCGACTGTTGAGGGGTAAAGATCTTTAGATGGAGTTCTGATTCCTCTAAACTCCCAGTCACCACCCATAGCGGTTGAAACAACTTCTTCTGAAGAAGTTGGTTGAGCTCCAACATCGGTTCTAATACCTGTTGGTCCTTCAACGATATGATTTGTCAGCTTTCCTAAGCCTTCTACTTCAACTTCAACAACATCGCCTGGTTGAACCGGTCTCGAGTTAGCCGGTGTTCCTGAGAACAACATGTCTCCAGGCACCAAGGTGATAGTTCTAGCAATATCTGCTACCAGGTAGTGCATATCCCATTCCATGTTTGAAGTGTTATCTTCTTGCTTCACGACACCGTTCACATAGGTTCTGATGGTCTTGTTTCTATAATCCCAATCGGTTACCAGCCCTGGTCCAACTGGAGCCAAGGTGTCTGAACCTTTCACTCGAAGCATGGAACCTGCATCGGTATCTCTAAAGTCATGAAGACCAAAGTCATTACCGATGGTGTATCCAGCGATGTATTCACCAGCTTCTTCAGGGGAGATGTTGCGACAGGTCTTACCAATCACAATTACGATTTCACCTTCATAGTTCAACCACTTCAAACCTGCTGGTCTAACTACCGCACCGTTGTGTGAGTTCAGAGCAGTGATTGGTTTGTGGAAGTAAGTAGGTGCTGCAGGCAGCTTGGTCATGAACTCTTTGGTTCTAGAGTCATAGTTCAAGTGAACTGCGATGATCTTGGTTGGTTCAACCGGAGGTAGATGAATTGCATCTTTGATAGCAACGACTCTGCCATCACCAGCAACTAGTTTCTCTCCATCTCTAACTACTTGAGTTGGGTAACCATCAATCAGGATTCTTCTATATTCAGTCACGAGTTAACACAACATCCTTAGGTCGAGGGAAGCCGCCGTCAGGCTTAGGGAAGTAAACGTGAACCTGACCGGTACCGATTGAGTTCTCGTAGTCAGAATACATAACACCTTTAGCGGTGTTTAGTTCTTCGCCGGTAGCACCGGCCATAGCAAGCCAGTGATAGAAGTTAGCTTCAGGCTTGACCTTGCTGAATTCAGGCATGGTCTCCAGTATCTTGCCGTGCTCACCGTTTTTCATCCACTCGAGTCTCTCGTAATCCATTTCACGAGCAAGATCCGAATAGATGTGCTTTGGATCTGATGCTTCATGCTTACGGAGGTCACGAAGCTTATAGAAGGTGTGTGAAAGAGCACCAGATGCAAGTAGCAAGACTTTTCTATCGCTGTCTCTAATAGCTTCACCTAGAGCACGACCTGCTCTTAAGAAGTCTTCGTGTGTTCCAGTTTGACAGACAGACATTGAAATCCACTTCTTGTCATCTAAGCCTCTTCCTAGATAGTGCCAAAGGTTCACAGTTGCATAGAAGATTGGCAGATGCGGATCGGCAATAGGTGTGATCCAGGTGCCGTTTTTTGCATCATATTTACTCAGCGAGTTAGCTAGTTCAGGGTCACCTTTCATGGCATAAGGAATCTGCGACATACCTCTAGGTAGTTCTTCTGAGGTAAACAGTCCTGAACGTTCAGCAGCTGACGTGATTACGAATTCAACTGTGGTCGCCCAGTGGCTGTCTAGAACAACGACGGTGTCATAGTCCAAAGTTTCAAAAACATCTTTACGAAGTTTCTTTAGTCCTGGAACTAGAGAGAGCTCTTTACCTTCGTTGAGGTCGTATCGAACTGCCTCCGGCAACATGATTGTTGGTACGTGAGCTAATAATGCAGCTCCAACTACTTCTCCCATGATTTATTCCTTCCATCCGTTTGGAGAAAATACTGTGTTCTTCACATCAGCATAAAAATCAAATGACCAGTTACCGCCCTCACGGCCAATACCTGATTTCTTAGAGCCACCAAAAGGTGCTCTCAAATCTCTAACAAAGAAGCAGTTCACCCAAATAGTTCCCGCAACTAGTTCTTTAGAGACTCGCTCAGCACGCTCTTTGTTTCCTGAAACCAAAATAGCCGCTAGCCCAAACTCAGTGCTGTTAGCCATAGCAATAGCTTCTTCATCAGTTTTGAAAGTCTGTAAACAAAGTACTGGACCGAATACCTCTGAGGTAACAATCTCGGAAGTTGGATCTGGGTTCAAAACCAAGGTTGGTCTGAAGTAGAGACCACCGAGATCGCTGTTAGGTTCCCCACCCATAACTATGTTTGCTCCAGAGTCTTTAGCTCTATCAACAAAGCCTTTGACTCTATCGAAGTGCACCTGGTGAATCTGAGGCCCTATCTGAGTAGCTTCATCTCGTGGGTCACCTTGAATAATATGCAGAGCCTTTTCTTTGAACATTTCAGCAAAAGCATCAGCGATGTTTTCATGAACCAAGATTCTAGTCCCAGATAAACAAACTTGACCAGCGTTGTCATACTGTTCAACAGCCAGCTCAACCGCTAGATCTAAATCAGCATCCTCTAAAACAACACAAGGTGATTTACCACCTAGTTCAAAAGAAACAGGAGTTAGGTTATCAGCAGCTGATCTTGCGATTACTTTTGCTGTTGGAACAGAGCCGGTGAAAGAAATACGCGAGATACCAGGGTGAGCAACTAGCGCTGCTCCCGCTTCTTTACCAAAACCTTGAACCACATTGAAAACACCATCAGGTATCCCAGATTGTTTAGTTAAATCTGCAAAGAAAGATGCAGACAGCGGCGTCCACTCAGCAGGTTTAAGAATTACTGTGTCCCCCGAAGCTAGCGCAGGACCAATCTTCCAGGTGGCAAGCATCAGTGGAGCATTCCAAGGAGTAATCAAAACTGCAACACCGGAAGGATCCCAAGCTATCTTGTTGGTGTGTCCTCTTGTTTCAAAATCTGGATGGTGCAGTTCGTTGATTGCCCACTCAGCAAAGAATCTAATGTTCAGAGCAACGCGAGGCATAACTCCACGTCGGTGTGATCTAAGCAGGGAACCATTGTCCATGGTTTCGAGTTGAGCTAAGGTCTCAATGTTTTCTTCAACTAGTTCAGCAAGTCTAAGAAGTCGTTCGCCTCGACCTTTAGGTCCAAGGGCTGCCCAAGCAGGAAAGGCTTTTCTAGCTGCGTCAACGGCTAGGTCAACTTCGGTTTGAGTTCCTCTAGCTATTTCGCCTAGGAAAGTTCCATCAATAGGAGAGGTGTTGGTGAAGGTCTCAGCCGAAGAGATTCTCTGGCCGCCAATGTAATGGCGGGTATCTACCTGAGTGCCAACAACAGTTATGGTGTTCAAGGTCTTTGTCCTTAGATTTAGCCTATTCATTAGGATACTAATGATTTAGATTAAGGCATACTTAACCTGTATTAACCCTAGTTTGATAACAATTCGGCAAGGAGTAGCACGTGTCAAACCGCCCTAGAATTGCCCTGGTTGGCCGCTTCACGGAGCACGCCAGTGCCATTAGAAGCCTTGGCGTTGTCTCCTCGAGAAGACTTTTGGAATCACTTTGGAATGCAGGGGCAGAGCCAGTGACTTTCCTTCCAGTGGAAAACCCAGACTGGGCAACCAGATTAGAAGGCATCGATGGAGTTCTTCTAGCCGGGGGTGGTGACATTGATCCAAGAAGATACGGTGAAGAACCAAGCACTGAGGAGCTCTATGGCGTTGATGTTCTCCAAGATGAGAATGATTTCACTATTGCCGAATACGCACTTAAGAATGGCTTACCTGTCTTAGCAATTTGCCGTGGCTTTCAGTTAGTGAATGTCCTAAGAGGTGGAACCTTGGTTCAACACATGGAGAACGATCACAGACACTTTGTTCACAACATTGAAATCCAAAGCGAAGTTCAAGAACTAGGCCTATCCAAGCCAGTCCTCGAAGCTTCTTGCTATCACCACCAAGCTGTTAAGGACCTAGGTGAAGGGCTAGAGGTTTTAGCCAGAGCAGAAGAAGGCCATGTTGAAGCCGTCAAGATTGCTGCAAAAGCTTGGTCGTATGGTTTGCAGTGGCACCCAGAAGATAACTCAGCAACCAGTCAGCAACAGCATGAGTTGTTTGTGAAGTTTGTTTCTGAGGCTTCTAAGAACTAGTTGTTGCTCTCAGCAAACTTAGTGATGGTTCTTAATTGATCTGCTAGTTGTGCTTGTTTAGATGGTGCAACAGAGTTAGCGATAGCTGTTTCTTGTTTGTTAAAGGCGGGGAATAGGGTATCCATAAGTTTTCTGCCCTTGTTGGTTAGTTCAACTATTACTAGTCGGCCATCCTCTTTACTCTTCTTGCGGGTTAATAGCCCACGACCTTCAAGAGTTGAAAGCACTCCGGTGAGGGTTGCTTTAGAGAAGCCCCCTTCTTCAGCGATTTGACGAGTTTCAATAGGTTCCCAGATCCAGGTAACCCAAAGAACAACGAAAGCTGTCCAGGATAAGTCTGCTTGGGAGAGAACTGTTCTTTCTAGGTGGTTTCTAACCGTGTTGGCTGCCCTAAATAGGTTTGATGTAACAGCCATGGCTTCGAAGTTCAGGGTCATGTGAGATAGACGCTCAGAGACCTGTCTCTCTGTTTCTGCAAGGGTGTGTGAACCAGCCATTTGAACCTCCCATAAGTGGATATGACTATTCTCTACTAATCGTTCACATCTAAATAACTTTTTCAAAACAAAACGGGGTTTTGGTTATTTAGGGCACTAATCTGAAAATGATTCGTATCCAAACAATCGGAGCAGAAATGTCTTTAGCGAACCTTACCCTTGCAGATCTCGACCTTTTCGAAGGTGGTGCTCCTTGGCATGTTTTCGATCAGCTTCGTGCTGAATCCCCGGTTCACTGGAACACAGAAGAGAAACCTAACAGCGGTTTCTACTCCATCACTCGCTATCACGACATCGTAAAGATTCTGCGTGACCCAGAAACCTTCACTTCAAACCACTTCACCAACCTTGAAGAAGTGGATGCGGAGCAAGAAGAAGCTAGACGTTCACTGTTAGAAACAGATGGGGCTCGGCACCGTGCACTTAGAAGGCTGCTACAGGGCGCTTTCACCCCACAGTCTGTGGCAGGTTACGAGACGTTCTTGAGGGGGCTAACCGCAACCACACTGGATAACGCTTTCGCGAAAGGCGAGTTTGACTTCGTTGAAGAGGTTGCCGCAGATTTCCCGATTAGAGTTCTAGCTCGCATGCTTGATGTTCCAGATCATGACACTAACAAGCTGATTGAGTGGGGTAATCGAATGATCGGTAACACCGATCCTGAGCACGCAGACATTTTGCTTGATGACCCTGAGAGTGAAAAGTATCGTTTAGTACCTTTCAGATCTCCTGCAGCGCTTGAGGTATTTGCTTACGGTCAAGACCTTGCTGAAAAGAGAAGAGGCAAGGACGGTAAGGACCTAGTTTCAACTTTGATTAACCAGGTTCCATCAGATGGCATCCCACTATCTGAGCGTGATTTCAACACATACTTCTTACTACTTGTAGTAGCAGGTAATGAGACTACCCGTCACACAATTTCACACACCATGAATTACCTGATTGAAAACCCTGAACAGATTGCTCTCTTGCAGGAAGACCCAACACTTATTCCTTGGGCGGTTGAAGAGTTCATTCGTTTGGCTTCCCCTGTTTATCACTTCAGAAGAACAGCAACCAAAGATGTTGAGTTCAATGGTGTTAAGATCAAGGAGGGTCAGAAGGTTGTTCCATGGTTTGCTTCAGGTAACCGTGACTCAGCTGTCTTCACCGATCCATACAAAATGGATGTCACTCGTAATCCAAATGAACACATGTCTTTTGGTCGTGGTGGACCACACATGTGTTTGGGTAACTCTCTAGCTCGTCTAGAGGTTCGTATTATGTTTGAAGATCTGCTTTCACGTATCGACAAGATTGAGCGAACTGGTGAAATTGATCACCTTCGTTCAAACTTTGTGAACGGTATTAAGCGATTCCCAGTTAAGGTAACGCTTAGATAAGTTTCGCAACCTTCGATAGGTAACTATCGATTAGGTGGAATGTTCTCAGCTTAGAATCTTCATCTTCAGCGATGGTTTGCTGCATCATGATCTCTGCATCCTGACCATCTTCACCGACTGAACGTAAGCCTCCCCAGTCAAGCCAACCTTTGAGAACTTCAGCATTGAGCTCCGGGTGGAATTGAACTCCCATGCTTCTGCCAAATGTGAAGGCTTGTGAAGATATAGGGTTTCTTGCGATCTCTTTTGCCTCTACCGGTAATTGCCAACGGTCGTAGTGAAACTGGAACCAAGGTCCGTTAGAGAGAAGGTCTTTATCTTCAGACCAGATGTTGGTCCAACCGATTTCACCTTTAGGTCCAGGTGCAACTGATCCACCTAAGGCACGAGCCATCAGCTGACCACCAAAGCAAATACCAAACACTGGTTTGTCTGCTTCTATGGCTTTTCTAACCCAATCGAGTTCTGGCTGTAGCCAGTTACCAATGCAGTTATCGTCCCAGGCTCCCCAAGGGGCACCTAGTGGAACAAGGAGATCAAAGTCCTCAAAGTCAGGGAATTCGAAAGGCACATTAGGTGTACCAAACTGTGCTTCAGGAACAACAAGAACCTCAGTTAGTGCAAAGCCGTGACGCTTTAGCGCATCGCCGACCCAGCCAATTGGGCTTACATGATCGTGCTGGATAAATAGTGCTTTCATGACTTCCTTCATAACTTTTCGGTTTAGTAGGTCATTTCCAAGGCTACTAGGAAGTATTATCCAAATATCGTTTGAGTACGAATGAAAAGTAACAAAGGAGTTGCAATGAGTACCGACCTAAAAGCCCTTAGAGAGAAACTGCAAGAGCAGGGCGTAGATGTTCTCAGAATCATCTATGCAGACATCCTCGGTATTACTCGATCTAAAGACCTATTGGTTAGCCAACTTGAGAAAGCTGCCGGTCACGGACCCGCTTTCTGTCAAGGTGTTTGGGTAACCACAACCCAGGGCGGTGTAATTGACGCTGAAAATATTGCTGGAGATGGTCTGCAGGATTTGGTTACTCAACTAGACCCAGACACTATTCATGAGATGCCTTGGGAACCAGGTGTTGCTTATGCAATTGGTGATGCACTAAATCCAGATATGTCTCCCAACATGTTCTCACCACGAACCGTGCTTAGAAAAGTTATTGCCGAGTATGAGAAGTTAGGTTTAGTTCCAGTTGTTGGACCTGAGCTTGAGTTCTATATCGCAGACCGTGTTGAAGGCGGTGGCTTCAAGCGATCACTTGAGCGCACTGGTCGGGTTTATACCAGCGGAGCACTAGTTGATCCAAATGGAACTTTCCTTCATCTACTGCGAATGCTTGACCAACTAAACATCGGAGTATTCGCCGGTAACCACGAATTCTCACCTGGTCAATACGAGATCAACCTTTGGCATTCGGAAGCCATGGATGCAGCTGATAGAACTTTCCTTTTCAAGACTTCAATCAAAGACATTGTTCACCGTGAAGGTCAACACGCAACTTTCCTAGGTAAACCTTGGAGCGATGAAGGTGGTTCAGGTTTCCACCTGCACTTCTCAGTTACCGATAAATCCGGTAAGAACCTGATGTTTGATGGAACTGAACTAAGCGTTACTGCTAAGCAAATGATTGCTGGTCTTTGTGCTAACGCTAATGCGCTAACAGCTTTCACTAACCCAACCGTGAACGCTTTCAAACGTCTAGGGCCAGACACTCTTGCTCCGTTTAGAGCCAACTGGGGTTATGACAACAGGAGCACCATGGTTCGTATTCCACCCGAGCGTGGACAGGGAACTCGTCTCGAGGTTCGTGTTGGGGATGGGGCTGCTAACCCATATCTTGTTATCGCAGGTATTTTGGCTGCAGCGCTTGATGGCATCGCCCATAATTTAGATGTTCCTGAAGCAGCTGAGGGTATGGCTTATGACAATGAAGCAGCCCCAACTCTTCCAGCAACTTTCACTGATGCTCTTGATGCTCTTGAAGCTAACGAGCGCATGCGTGAACACATGTCAACTGGTTTGATTGGAATCTTCTTGGCTTTGAAGCGCGATGAGATCGAAAGATATAACGCAAGTGTTCCAGATCCTTCAACCAGAGATGTTACTGATTGGGAGATTCAGGAATATCTAGAAGATTATTAAATCTTCTTAGAGTTATCTTGAAGCAGAGTTCCACCGTTGAAGGTCACGCCAACTTCACGGTAGTAACCAGCAAGTATCTTTTCAACTGGAAGTATTGAAGCTAATTCATCCCACTGTGAATCAGCAAGAATCAATTCAGCATCACCTTTCCAAGGTTGACCTAAATCAGCCTCAACACCACCCATTGTGATTAGTTGATCAAGAGAGTTACCAAGACCAGGTGTGATTGATGGCATCCAACGTGAGTGAATCATCGGGTGACCGTTCACAAAACCATTTGTTTCACTTGGTTCACGCAATGTCACCACAGCGCTAGCCAGTCTGTGATCATAAGCAGATAGTGAAGCGCCTAGTTGTGCACCTGCTTCAAGTTTCGGTGTTGCTTTACCGTGGTTAAATATTCTGGTAACAGCAACATTGCCAAGCTTCTTTGGATAGCCCTGGAACCAGCCTCGAGCAATAGCGAAATCTTTTGTAACCCAGATAGCAACGCAACGGCTATAGGTCTTACCTTCAAACTTGCAGCGAACAACAACGAATGCTTCGAGGTACTGAGATCTGGCTGGATCTAGAAGTTCTAGTTTTCCAGTTGAACATGACTGCCAGTCGGCCCAGATAAGTGCAACGGCACCTGGTTCCTCATCAGCTAGTTCAAGTTCAGGGGGAAGAATGGCTCTAACATTCTTAGGGTCGGTTAGATACTCAACGGTTAGAAGGGTGCCCGAGTAGAACCAAGGCATATCAGGAATGATTGCACTCTTCCCGCTAGGAGTCTTAGGGGCCATAAATCCATGTAATTCAGTCATGGAACAAGATTACCGAACCATTCGTGTCCGAATAAATAACTGATTTCATCCAGATAACGATTACTTAACCATCTTTGGGATTTGAACAAAAACCAGCATATTTCAGTGAAAAGTTCGACAAAGTTAACCCAAGGTCGTTCATACCCGAACGATTCCTTGAACCCGACGAGGAGATTAAATGTCTAAAGAAGTAACCGACAATACCCTGCGTAAAAACCGCCTAGGTGTTCTCGGAATTGTATTTTTCGTAGTGGCAGCTTCAGCTCCACTGGTTGGTATGACCGGTGCTGTTCCTGTTGCAATTCTTGCTGGTAACGGCGCGGCCGCCCCAGGTGCCTACCTGCTAGTAGGTCTAATTCTTATTTTGTTCAGCGTAGGTTTCACCGCTATGACGAGCAAGGTAACTAACGCCGGTGCCTTCTTTGCTTATGTTGGTCGAGGCTTGGGCAAGAACATGGGTATCGGATCAGCCTTCGCTTCTGTTGTTGGTTATGTAACCATCCAGTTGGCAATCTATGGTTTCTTCGGTGGAATCCTAGCTATTCAAGCTGCACCTTCTTTTGCTGATGGCGGTATCGGGGTCAACATGCCTTGGTATGTTTGGGCACTTGTTGCATGGATCATCGTCACTGCTTTATCACTTCTGAGTGTTGACGTTGGGGCCAAAGTTCTTGGAACTCTAATGGCTCTAGAAGTTCTCTCACTATTTATTTCAGGTATCGCAATCCTGGTTAACCACTCATCAGGCATGGACTTTGCTGCTTCATTCTCACCTTCAAACATTTTTGCCGGTGGTTTCTCAGGCGGTGCAGGTATCGCAATTGCTTTCGCTTTAGCTTCATTCATTGGTTTCGAAGCAACAGCTATTTACGGTGAAGAATCAATCGACCCTAAGCGTGCAGTTCCTCGAGCAACCTATTGGGCTATCGGTCTAATCACCGTGCTATTCACAATCGTTTCATTCGCTATGGTGTCAGGCTTGGGAGCGGGAGATGTCGTCAACCAGGTGGCAACTCTTTCAGAAGGTGGAGCTAACCCAGCTGCCGTTTTGTTTGCATTAGTCGACCAGAATGTTGGCCACTGGCTAACTTCAATCATGGAGTGGTTGGTTGTTTCCAGCTTGTTCGCAGGTTTGCTTGCATTCCAGAACGCTAATGCTCGTTACATCTTTGCTCTGGGTCGCTCTGGTGTGCTACCAGCTTCACTGGGTAAGACAAATAAGTCAGGTGCTCCTCAGGGTGGTGTTCTTGTCACTTCTGTTCTAGCTGGTTTGGTTATCATCTACTTCGCAGTTGCTAACCTTGACCCAATCTTGAACCTGTTCTTCTGGATGAGTGCCGTCACATCAATTGCAATCATGCTGGTTGAAATCTTGGTAAGCATTGCTGTCATCAGATACTTCATGAACAACCCGGGCACTCACATATTCAAAGCGCTCATTGCTCCGCTGATCTCTGCGATTGCGCTAGCAATAGGTGAGTACCTGTTGATGTCTCGCTTCAACCTGCTTTCAGGTTTAGCGCCATCACCGGAAGAATCAGCCAATGCATGGTCAATGACTCCTCTGGGCTGGACTCTAGTTCTTCTACCTTTCATTGCTTTGGTTCTTGGAATCCTGTGGGGTGTCATCAACAAAAACGATGAAGGCAAGATCAGCGAAGACGTTCTTTCCTAAACAACTATCATCACAAAAGCCCAGGCCCTAGGTCTGGGCTTTTGTGTCTTTGGGGGAGCTTCATTTGGTTTTGATTTAGGATGGAGTTATGTCAGCAATGAGGCTTGAACACGATCTGCTCGGTAATTTCGAGATCCCTACCACTGCTTATTGGGGGGTGCACTCAGCTAGAGCAGCAGAGAACTTTCCTATCACTGGAGTTCCTATCGGTCATTACCGATCACTTATCAAAGCATTAGCAATAGTCAAAGAAGCTGCTGCCAAAGCCAACTTAGAAGTTGGCGAACTAGACGAAGACATCGCCAAATCAATAATTGCAGCCTGTCATGAAGTTGCTTCGGGCAAGTTCGATAAAGAGTTCATTGTTGATGCTATTCAGGGTGGTGCTGGAACCAGCACCAACATGAATGCTAATGAGGTCATTGCTAACCGTGCTTTAGAGCTGGCTGGTTTTGAAAAAGGTGACTACGAAAAGATTCACCCCCTGAATCATGTGAACATGTCTCAGTCAACCAACGATGTTTATCCAACTGCTTTGAAGGTTGCTCTAATTATTGAAATTAGAGAACTGATGAAAGCAATGGAATACCTTCGCGCTTCCTACACTCGCAAAGCCGTTGAGTTCAAAGATGTCATCAAGATGGGTCGCACTCAGTTGCAGGATGCTGTTCCTATGACTCTTGGTCAAGAGTTTGCAACCTTTGCTCGTATGACTCAAGAGGACGAACAACGTCTATCTGAAGTTATTCCGTTGCTGAGTGAAATCAACCTTGGTGGAACAGCTATCGGAACTCAATTGAATGCTCCTCAAGGTTATGCGGAAGCTGCTTGTCGTCATCTTTCTGAACTAGCCGGTTGGCAGTTCGTGGTTGCAGGAGACATGGTTGAGGCAACCCAGGACACCGGAGTATTTGTTTTAGTTTCCGGTGTTCTAAAGAGAGTCGCTGTGAAGCTATCTAAGGAAGCAAACGATCTTCGATTACTTTCTTCTGGCCCTAGAGCAGGTTTTGGGGAGATATCTCTTCCTGCTCGTCAAGCTGGATCATCAATCATGCCGGGTAAAGTAAACCCAGTTATTCCTGAGGTTGTGAACCAGATTGCATTCTCGGTTATTGGAAATGACATGACCGTCACCATGGCTTGTGAAGCAGGTCAACTACAGTTGAATGCTTTTGAGCCAATCATTGCTAGAGCACTGATGATGAGCATCATTTATCTACGCCAGGGTTGTTACACCTTGGCCGATAAGTGCATCGATGGAATCACAGCGAACGTGGACAAGATGCGTAAAGATGTTGAATATTCCATTGGAACAGTTACCGCTCTCTCACCACTTCTTGGTTATGAGAATGCGACTTTAGTTGCTCAAACGGCTTTAGCTGAGAACAGCACAGTCAAAGAAGTTGTGTTGAAGTTGAACCTTATGACCGAAGCTGAGTTCGATTCCATCTTGGGTGATGTCGACAAACTTGTTCGACCTAATTCCTGATTATTTTTGACGACGTCTAATTAGAACTGAGCCAACTAGGCTTCCCAAAATAATAAACACGGCACCCCAAACTAAACCAGTTTCAAAGCCATGATTTTGAACATCCGTTTTTGAAAGCAAGTCCTTAGTTGTCACATCAAGAACATTTCCTTCAGGATCAATGCACTCATTACCAGGTTGGTCAGTGGTGTAGTTACTGTTATTTACGAGCGTAAAGCTGAATTCTCCTGAAACCACGTGACCATCATCTGAAGCTTCACGCCAAAGCACTTTGTATTTACCTGGCTCTGAAAGGTGCAGGGTGGTGGTTAGGTGATTGTCATTGGTATAAGCACAAGCAGCACCTAGTTGTTCACCGGTATCTGCCTTTGCCACAGCAATCAAGTTTCCTTCACCAAAAGGTAAGGCCATCGGGGCTTCTTCAAAGGTTAGGTCTATGTTTACAGCCCCGGCCTCAACAGTTGCTCCCTCGGCTGGGTAGGCGTCGATGAGTTGATTGTGAGCGTAAGCCGGGGACCCTAAAGCAAGTAAACCCAAGCAAATAAAGGCTGATATCGATAACTTACGCATGAGCCAAGTCTATTGGCCCTCGATGCAGGTAAAATTGGAGTATTAGACCCGTTCGGAGCAGAAATGGCCTCACCTAACTCACCGCTGAACTACCTGCGTCAGATAGCCATCGGCGCAGCAAGCGGATTACTGCTTCTGGTCTTGATCATTGGTGGATTAACTTTTGCTTCAGGTGGCTCGGGAACAACTAATCCAACTGCCTCAAACACCCCAAGCGATAGCCCAACAGTCACCCCAACTGCCGAAGGCAGAACCTGTTCTATTGCTGACCTGGCTGCCGATAAGCGTTTGGTTGGTTTGCACGCTCAGGTGATAAACCCAGCAAGTAATGAAGTTCTCTTTGACATCCAGGGTGACACACCAACTCAAACCGCTTCAGTGATGAAACTGCTAACCGCTGCAGCAGCGCTTCAGGTTCTAGGGCCTAACTACCGAGTTCAAACTAAAGTTTTCGCTGACCTAGATCACCCTGGTCAGATTGTGTTTATGGGAGCTGGTGACCCAACTCTTTCTCGAGTAGGTGTTGGTAAGGAGAGCGTCTATGTTGGTGCTCCTAAACTAAACGACCTAGCAGTTCAGATTAATGCTTGGGCTAGAGCAACCCCTATTACTTCAATTGTTTTAGATTCAACATATTTCACCGGACCAACTTGGGAATCTGGTGTTGCTGAATCTGAAAGAACTCTTGGTTACCAATCTCTGGTAACTGCTTTGCAGGTTGATGGTGACCGCGATAACCCAACAAGGGAAACTTCACCGAGAAGTCAAGATCCGGTTGGTCGAGCAGGAACTGCTTTGAAGAAAGCGATTGGTGCTCTAGCCACCAATGCGACAATCACTCAGGCAACTGCGGGAACCAACCTGTTGCAAATCGGTGTTGTTCAATCGCAACCGATTAGCAAATGGATCAACCACATGCTTCAAGTCAGCGATAACACTGAAGCAGAATTCCTTGCTCGTTTAGTTTCTAAGCAGCTAGGTTACGATGGCTCATTCTCATCTATTGATGCAGCTATAAAAGCAGCACTAACCAGATCGGGACTAAACACCACTGGACTGCTTCTGAAGGATGGTTCGGGTGAGAACGAAGAGAACTTGGTTTCAGCAACTTTCCTAAATGCACTTCTAAAGAAGGTACTGAACGGTGATGGTAATTTCTCCGTTATCAAGCAGGCACTTCCAATCTCAGGTGAGTCTGGTTCACTGGAGAAGCGTTTCACTGGTGACAATGTTGATGCTGCAGGTCACATCCTGGCTAAAACTGGTTGGACAAGACACGAATATTCTCTTGCTGGTTTGATCACTGGTAAAGATGGGACCAATCTGACTTTCTCGATTGCAGTTATTGGCAAGGTTAATGACACAGCCAAGGTTGCCATCGATAATCTAGCCACCGGTATTTATCGTTGCGGTGACAAGCTTTCAGCTGAAGTTCCAAAGACAAGTAATTAGGGAAGGTAGCAATGTCGCTAACCGAGAAAGACCTTTTAGCTAAGGTTCCAACCAAGCTCTATATCAATGGTGCCTGGGTTGATGGCCATGGTCAGGGAAACATTGAGGTTGAAGATCCAGCCACCGGCAAGGTTCTAGCGGTTATCGCTAACGCTAACGAAACCGACGGGTTGCTAGCTCTAACCGCTGCAGCTGATGCTCAAGAGCCTTGGGCTAAGACCCCTCCGCGTGAACGTGCAGAGATCTTGAGACGAACCTTTGAATTAGTTAAAGCAAGATCCGAAGAGTTCGCCATGCTTATCTCCTTAGAGATGGGCAAGCCGATTGCTGAAGCCAGAGGTGAGGTTACCTACGGTAATGAGTTCCTACGTTGGTTCTCAGAAGAAGCAGTTCGAATCTCAGGTCGGTATGGTTCATCACCTGAGGGCACAGGAAGAATGTTGGTCACCCAGAGACCGGTAGGTCCTGCCTTTGCTATTACTCCTTGGAATTTCCCACTTGCAATGGCAACCAGAAAGATTGGTCCCGCTATTGCAGCTGGTTGCACCATGGTGGTCAAACCTGCTGAACTGACTCCGCTTACCACACTGTTATTAGTTGCAACTCTTGAAGAAGCAGGATTACCTAAAGGTGTTGTTAACGTAATCACCACTAGCACTTCAGCTCAAACGAGCGCTCCGATTATTTCTGATCCGAGATTGCGCAAGATTACTTTCACTGGTTCAACTGCAGTTGGGGTTAGATTGCTAGAGCAGTCAGCTAAACAGGTGCTTAGAACATCAATGGAACTTGGTGGCAACGCACCGTTCCTAGTTTTTGAAGATGCTGATATCGATGCTGCCATTACCGGTGCGATGCTAGCGAAACTTCGTAACATTGGTCAGGCTTGCACCGCTGCCAACAGATTTATCGTTCATGAGTCTTTGGCTGATGAATTTGCTAAAAAAATGGCAGCGCAAATGGAAGCCATGCCAATGGGTCGAGGTGTTGATCCTGAAACCAAGATTGGTCCTGTTATCAATGAGAAGGCAAGAGCTAACCTCAAGCGTTTGGTTGATGCAACCACCAGCGAGGGTGGAAAGATTGTTACCGGTGGTAATGCTGTTGACGGTGATGGTTACTTCTTCCAGCCAACAGTGCTAAGTGATGTGAAGCCAGGTTCAACTATTTTGAACGAAGAGATCTTCGGTCCTGTTGCACCGATAGTTCGATTCAAGACTGAAGATGAAGCAGTTGCTTTGGCTAATGACACTGAATATGGGTTGGTTTCTTATGCCTATACACAGGACCTAAAGCGTGGTCTTCGACTTATTGAGAGACTAGACACCGGTATGACTGGTTTGAACACAGGTCTGGTCTCTAATGCCGCAGCGCCTTTCGGTGGTGTGAAACAATCAGGTTTGGGTCGCGAAGGTGGCTTAGAAGGTATTCACGAATACCTTGAAACCAAATATGTAATGATTCCAGATCCAAGCATTTAGTTAGGAAAAGAAGTTGACCCAAGACGCAGTTAAATTCAACACCGGTGCCGGCTACTGGCTCAAGTTAGTCCTACCTTTCCTTGTAGCCGTTGCAGCCTGTGTTCCTGCCGTTCTATTGAGAATGAATGAAGGCACCCATGTTGACCCAATGATGGGTCTATTGGCCTATGGGCTAGCTATTGTTGCAGCTGCATTTATTCTTGGCTGGATCGGTGAGGCTGCTGAACTAGATCTATCCGGTGGCCTTGCAGTTAGCATTTTGGCCTTGGTTGCCATCTTGCCTGAGTATGTTGTGTCTATCTACTTCAGTTGGGCTGCTGGTAAAGATCCAAACATGATTCCTTATGCGACAGCTAACCTAACTGGAGCAAACCGAATTGTTCAAGGTTTTGGTTGGCCGGTAGTTGCCCTCATTGCCTACGCATCTGTTCGCGCTGTGAAGGCACGTAAAGAAGGTGGCAACAAGAAGTTCGGTATCAAACTTGAAGAAGATTCAAGAGCTGATCTTGGTTTCCTAATCTTTGGTTCTATTGTGATGCTGGTTGTTCCTGTTGCGGCTTCTATGCACTTACTAATCGGTATCTTGCTAGTTGTGATCTATATGGTTTATCTATGGCGAGTTTCAGGTTCTTCAAGAGAAGAGCCAGAACTTGAAGGAACCGCTGCCTACGTTGGTGCACTTCCTAAGATTGCTCGAAGAATCTTCATCGTAACTTTCTTAGCTGTTGCAGCGATTGTGATCTTCATGTGTGCTCACCCATTCGGTGACAGTTTGATCGAAGCAGGTAAGTCACTACACATTGATGAATACATCCTCGTTCAGTGGTTAGCACCAATTGCTTCCGAAGCACCAGAATTCACTCTTGCATTCCTATTTGCAGCAAGAGGAAAAGAAGCAGCAGCTTTGGCAATTCTGATCTCCAGCAAGCTAAACCAGTGGACACTACTAGCTGGTTCAATGCCTATTGCTTATGTAATCGGTGGTGGAGCAAATGCAGCTCTTCCGATTACTGGTAGAAGTGCTGAAGAGCTTTGGTTGACCACAGCCCAAACACTTCTAGGTGTTGCGATTCTATTAACTTTGCGTTGGGGAATGGCTTCATCATTCTTGATGCTTGGGCTATTCCTGGTGAGCATTGTTCCAGATGAATACTTCAGAAACATTCTTGGTGCTGTTCACCTTGTTATTGCCATTGTTTATTTCTATATCAACAGAGACAAGATCATCCCAACCCTTAAAGCTCCTTTTGCTAAGCCAAAGGGTTAATTTGAAGTCGGTTGGCAAGATTGAAACCCCTCCACTCTTTGCAATTACGCTAGGTCCACTGGTCACCTTCCTCGGTTACACAATCGCAGCCACGTTCTTTCCTGGCCATGACGGGACGGGTCACACCATCTGGCACAGCTGGTTATGGCAGAGAAAGCAGAACAGATGAGTTTCAAATTCGTTGACGAACAAGGTAAGCAAATCGGTTCAACTACTTTAGGTAGACAGGTAATCCTTGAAGCTCTAAAAGCTAACAGTTCTGCTCAAGCAGCTGTTTCAGGACTAAAGTCTTGGCGTGATGATTACCTGATTGCCTTTAGAGAGACAGCTAAAGCTGAACTTGCTAATGACAAGGCTGCCTTTGACGTCGCTAGTAGTGGTTTAGCAAAGTTTGAGAAGTCGGTGATGACTTCAAATAATGCTTTGTTGATTGATGAGATCAAAGATGCTTGGCGACTAAACAAAGATTTAGTTTCAACGGTTGTGGTTAGAGGAACTGGAATAAATAAGTTTGCTGTTCCAGATGCAACTAAAGAGGTTCAGGAGCATCTAGCGGAACCTAAAGTATTAGAAGCACTCAAAGGTTTATCTAATGCAAAGATCCAAGATGATCTTTTGATTGCTCTTGCCGGTGGTGCTGAATATTCACCCGCGCGAACCTGGCTTGATTGGGGTGGAGTTACAGCTATTGTTGCCAGAAACCGTAAAGAACTTTGGCTTGAACTTATTCAACGAGCAAGATCTTCTGCAGGAACACTTTATGTTCCAGTGTTGAAATCTAGAACTGATAAAAACATTCAGGAACTTTCAGATGATGAATTAGCTGAAGTTGCTGGATTGGATTTGACTGAAGATTATGTTGCAATTGCTGGTTGGTTATCTTCTCTTGCCAGATCTGAAACCAGAAGATTAGTTCTCGGTAGTTTTGCGTATGCGCCTGGTACTCAACATATCGAAGTTCAAGCTGTTCAGCATTGTTTGGCCAGAGTGTTAACAGAAAACCTCCCTAAGAGCAGGGTGGTGTTGACTTGGTTGGCTACACCAACAGATTCTTATGCTGTTTCACTTGAAGTCTTGGCTGATATAAAGGCCAGATATTTCAAACGAACATTTCTAACTAAAGTTCGTGATGTCTTCTTTGGGGTTAGAGCCAATAACTCGGAGGTCTTCCAAACCGATAACCACGAGAGTCTGTGTTTAATAGACTCAACCTCCTCGCTGCAAGGTCCTTCTTATGCTTTGGCAAAGAGAGTTCAGCGTTGGTTAGCTTACGAGCAGGTCTATGCCGACAGGGGAGTTGCCTACCTGGTTTCACCCCCAGCCAAGACCTATTCGGTTTTGAGTAAGAAGATCCTGAAGGCCACATATAAAGGAGCACCTGCTTTTGGCCTAAAGCCCTTTGAAACCAAGAAAGCAGTGGATTTGAGCACAGCCCTGCTGCTTAGCCAACTCAATAACCAAGAACGGGTCAAACCCATGGCGAGCTACCTTGATTTAGCGGTTCACGGGGGTCTTTGGAGGCTTATTTATAGCCCGAAGAGCGTCTGGCGGGCTGCCACAGTAAAGGGCATATTTGCCCTGTTTTCCAGGTAGGAAATGGCCTTAAATCCCCGTAAATAAGCGGGAAACGCTTACATAACGAATTAGTAAAGACTTGTTGAAAGCGGTTTCTTGAAAGCGATTTCAGGCATAAAGTCTAAGCAAGTGAGAATAATCACTCGCGTGAGCTCCACGCAACTTTTACAAGATAGGAAAGACATATGTCTGGAAAATTCAAGACTCTAGCGAAGTTACTTGCTCCGCTAGTTCTTCTATCGACACTTTTTGCTGGGTCAGTTAGCCCCGCTAGTGCTGATGCTGCACCAACAGTGCGTCTAGCAGGCATTGATGCCTCAAACGCATTTGAGCGTCCTGGTGATGCAGGAGCTTGGGTTGGCGCAGGTTACTACCACGATGGTTTGCGTGTTTTCACAAAGATGCTTCCAGTGGGATCAACCACTACTTTGACCTACGCCGTGACCGGTGTAGCCACAGGTACAACTGTTAAGTTGCACCTGAACAAGGCTTGGTCATCGTCAACTGCAAACATTTCTGTTGGAGACACAAATGCTAATGGATTGCCATACGTTGATTGTGGTTGGGGTTGGGCCCAATGTGCTGACGCCGCAGTTGTTACTGGTGTAACAGATTCGAACGGAAACGTTTCATTCGTTCTTAAGAACAATGACGTAGCTGCTGATGCAGCTGATTTCCCTTCATCTGCAAACGGTAACTACACCGGAAATCACTTGTTCAGCCAGATCACTGCTGACATTGGTGCAGATAACGAAGACGTCAAGGACATCATCGACTTTGTTTTCTATAAGCCACAAAGTCAAGTGGATCCTGGAACTTTCACAGGACATGCAACTGTTCGTCTAGCAGGCATTGACGCGACTAACTCAACTGAAAATACTGCTGCTGAAACAGAGTGGTCAGTAACAAACAATTGGTACCGTGGTGGAGTTCGTGCTCTAACTAAGCAAGTACCAGTTGGTTCAACTCAGCACTTGACTTATGTCGTAAGCAATTCTGATGGTGGTGCACCGCTTGCAAATACCACTGTCACATTTGTCTTCGGAAAGACATACTCTGGCTCGACTGCAAAGGTAAACGTTGGAGCTGTTTCTTCAACTGGCGGCCAGTCTTCTGTAACTGGTGTTACTGGAGCAGATGGTACGGTTTCATTCGATCTTGTTAATGCCGACGTTGCAGCCGATGCGGCAAACAACCCAGGGTCAGCGCTGAACACCGCTCCTAGTGGTAAGGATCTTCGCACACAAATTGCTGCGTGGGTAACTAGCCAAGCTCAGGACACAATCGACGTCGTTGACTTGGTTTACTACAAGCCAGCTGACGTTGCACCGACTCCTACAGTTGTTTCACGCATCAATGGAATCGACGCAACTAACGCTGCTGTTGGAAGCACCGACGGTTGGGCTCAGTACTATGCTGGCGGCCTTCGCTACTTCGAGCGTGGTGTAACAGTAGGTACTACAACTCACCTTTCATACACAGTTACTGCTGATGGCGCAGCTTATGCCAACAAGACAGTTCACTTGTTGCTAGGTAAGACCTACTCAGGTTCATCTGCGAACGTAACCGTAAACGGAGTGAACTTCACAGGTGGCGCGCAGCAGACAATCGATCTAACAACTAACGCAAGTGGTGTTGTTTCATTCGACGTTGCTAACAGCAACTTCACCGCTCAGGCAGACCCATACCAGGCAAACAATGTTCTCCACCCTAAGGATGGAAAGCACTTGTTCGTTCAGTTGGCTCTTGTTGGTGAAAAGGGTAACCAGGATGTCCTAGACATGCTAGACCTTGTTTACTACGCAGCTCAGAGTGCACCAGCACCTACCACTTACAACGTACGTCTAGCCGACTGGAATGCAGGAAATTCATTCGACGGTACACACGTATGGGGTGACGGTGGACTAGGTTCATGGTTCCCAGCTAACACAAATTACTATGCTCACTACGTAAAGGCTGGGTCAACTTTCACACTTCGTTACAGTGTTACTAACGCCACTACTGGCGCAGCAGCACCTAACGGAACCGTTGTTGACCTTGCTCTTGGTACTGCATGGTCAGGCTCAAACGCTCAGTTCACCGTTAATGGTGTCAGTGTTACAGGTCTTACCAAGTGGGGTGCAAACGGTCAGCTGGATCAGGCTTCAACTACTGCGACTGTATCTAACGGATACATCAGCGTTCCAGTTGTTGCTATAGATGACGCAATGGATGCAACCACGAACCCAGGTAATGCTAAAGCTAACCCTGATCAGTTGAACCCATTGTTCATGCAGGTCAAGACCAGCGTTGAAGGTAACTCAGTCACTCGTGGGGACTGGGTCAACATTGTTGTCACCCAGCCTAAGAGTGCTGCACCTACCATCACCTCTGTATCAGCAACAAGTGGTAAGAACGGTCAAGCAATTGACATCGTTGGTACCAACTTGAACGATGCAACAGGTGCCAGTGTTGTTCTATTCACAGCTGCAACTAGAACTGCAGCAGCCGTGACACAGAACGTAACTGTCCTGTCGGTGAACGCTGATGGAACCAGAATGACAATTGCTTCTCCAGCAACTGCTCAGAAGGGTAACTTCAAGGTCACTACTTCAGGTGGAACCGCAACAGCTGCTACTACATTCAGCTCGAGCGCAACAACCACAACCAAGCCGGCAATCACCTTGCCTGCGTCATTGGTAAAAGAAGTTGGTTCAACCTTCACCCTAAACGGAACCAACATCGCTTCAGCAAGTGCGATCGCTATTGGCAGTGTGAGTGCTTCATTCACTATCCTTACTGCTAACAGTGTGGTTGTAACTGTTCCAGCTGGTGTTGTATCTGGTTCAACAGTTAGCGTTACTAATGCAGGTGGAAAAACAACTAGCAGCAAGGTAATCTACCAGGCAGCTGTTGTTGCAACCACAACTGCAAGCGCTAAGGTTGGTCAGACCGTTACCATCACCGGATCTAACCTGGTAGCTACCAGCGTTGTATTCGGTGGTAACAAGACCGCCAAGCCAGTAATCAACAACGGAAGTACTTTGACCGTTGTTGTTCCTGCAGGTGCAACTACTGGTGCAATCAAGATTGTTACCGGTGCTGGAACTGTTTACACAGCTTCATTCACAGTTGTACCTCCAACACCAACCGTCACTTCATTCACACCAGCTTCTGGTAAGAGTGGAACAGCGGTTTCTGTAAAGGGAACAAACCTACTAGGTGCAACAGTCACTATCGGTTCAACCTCTGTAACTGTAAGCGCTGGAGCGACAGCAACACTACTGAAGTTCGTGATTCCTGCAGGTGCAACTACCGGCAAGATCAACGTGACAACAGCTGGTGGAACTGCTAGCTCAGCTACAAACCTGACTATCACTAACTAGTCAATAAAGAGTTCAGCCCACCCATAAACTTGGGTGGGCTGATTTCTTTTAAGCCATAGAAATTACCTCTAAGCCAGAGGAATTACAACCTTGAGTTCAGTGCTATTGGTTTGAGTGTTCCAAGACAATTCGTTGCTCATACACAAGGCGCTAAAGATAGCGCTTCCTATACCATTGCCAGGATTGGGTTTTGGTCTGGAACCATTATTCGAAACTAAAACCTGAAGGTCACCTGATTCAAGAAGTTGAATAAAAATAATAGCTCTTGATGCAGCCCCGTGCTTCACAGCATTACTCACTGCTTCTTTGAGAATCTCATTCACTACCAAGCTTGTCTCTTGAGAGGCGTTGATCATCTTGGCAACTTCAGGAAGCAAATCTATGTCTAGATCACAGATGCCTTCCCAAGTTTGGCTTAGCTCGTTAAGGCTTTCCTCCAGTGTGATGTGCTTCTGAGTTGGGTTTCGTAGGGCATCGATGGCTCTATCAAGGTCGCGAAGAATCGAGGCTCTGTCACTTTCGCTCAGAACAGTGGCCTGTGAGGCACGAATTGAGGCTGCTGTCAAGGCTGACTGCACAGAGCCGTGAAGCAAGGTATACCAAGTGTGCTGGGCTATCCAGAGCTTTTGTTCAAAGAGCTTGTTCTCTTTTGTGAACTTGGTTACAACATCTTTCAACCTTGCTTCAACTGCCAAACGTCCTAAATCCAAAATATAGGAGTGACTGAAAATCAGACTGACCCAAGCTCCGCTCACAAATGCTGTGGCAATCAAAGGTGCTTGGGTAACGGTGTGAGGTATTTGATACAGCAAGTAATAGCTTGGTAGAGCTCCTAGGAAACCAACAATAGGAGCAGCAATTAATGCCACGAGTGTTGAGACAGGCTTTACTGGAAGCAGTAATAACTTGAGAATTGCCAATGTGACTAAATAAATAAGAGCAGCCACAGCTGAATCCATAACGGTTGATTGGGGTAAGGCGATTTGGATAACCATCCACCAGGAGAATGCCGTCAAAATATAGCTTCTTATTGGCTGAATCATTTTCGCTAAAGAAACTTGAACAGTTGGAATCTTGCTAGAAGCCGAGATGGACTCAGGTGTTAGCGAAGAGAGTCGACGTGCGTCTCTTGCAAGTTCGGCACTTAGTGGTCTGACCTCTTTTGAAAGTAAATCTTGAAGATCCGAAGTGAATGATTTTAACGTTGAGCCTAATTCGATTTTCTCTTGAAGTGCTTCAAAGCGGGGGAGGAGTTCACCAGAGGTTCTTTTTCTTAGTTTGAGTTCTTCCTCTGCGAACATTTCAGTGATGTTCTCGCGAAAACCAACCAGAGTTCTTTCTTTAGCTGCAAGATCCTCAAAGATTCTGGTTCGTTCAATTCGGGCAGCTGCCAAATTACCAAAAACTATAAAGATGGCGATTCCTATTGTTGTGCCACCTAGGAATCTAACTAGTACGTTTCCAGAATCTTTAATACCGAAAGGTTCACAGAGAATGAAGGTAAGGGCATTCTTTAGACCCATCCCAAGTGCGGTGATGAGAAAGTTAAGTGCTGTTGCTGTTGGTTGCTGAACCTGTCTTGCCCTAACAATGTTCACAAGAACATAAACCACAGCTAAAGCAACTAGGAAGGCAATTAGGTTGATTGGGATCCACATCGGCGAATAGTTGTTCAAACGAACAGCATCAAAGGTGTAGCTCAGCAGGGATATAACGGCAGCTGTGAACCAGAAGAAACCCCAGCCCCAAACTTCCATTTGGCCGAAGCGCCGCCAAGTTTTTGAATTGTTCAAAAATGAAAGATTCACTTTTTACTCACCCTCTAATCCCTATAAAGTCTAGGGTTCAGGTGTCAAAGTGTCGCTAAAGGCCGGTAACGGCTGATTTAGGGCAGTGTGTAAGCTCCGACTACTTGGACTCGTCAGAATCGCCTAGCTCTGGTAAACCGAGTAGCGGGCCTTTTGATTCCGGTAGTTCGTAGTTCTCAACCTTGGACAGGGTCTTCTTCACAGCCTTAGTTCTGGTGCCAACTTCTTGAACGGTCTTTTGAGCAGTTTCTAGTTGCTTGGCTAGCTTGTCCATAACCTCACCGTATTTGCCGAATTCCTTCTTGGCAGCCGCCAAAACATTCCAAACATCTGATGCACTCTTCTCGATCGCTAATGTCTTGAAGCCCATCTGGAGGCTGTTTAGGAGGGACATCAGGGTGGTTGGACCGGTGACTAGAACTCTAAAGTTGTTCTGCAGATCAGTGGTCAAACCTGGTCTTCTAACTACCTCAGCGAATAGACCTTCAGTTGGCAAATACATAATCGCAAAGTCTGTGGTCTTGGGTGGGTGAACGTATTTATCTTGGATTAGCTTCGCCTGAGCACGAATGGCTTTTTCTAGGTCCTTGCCAGCTTTAGTTAGTTCCTCTGCAGATCCACTGTCCTGAGCACTCTGCAAGCGCTCGTAGTCCTCCTGAGGGAACTTGGAGTCAATTGGTAGATAAACGCTTTCGCCTTCAGCACGACCTGGGAGTTTGATTGCAAATTCAACTATGTCATTTGAATCAATGCGTAATTTGACGTTCTGCTCGTATTGGTTAGGAGCTAGGGTGTCTTCTAGTTGACGAGCCAGTTGAACTTCACCCCAACCACCGCGAGATTTCACGTTGCTTAGAACCTTTTGCAAACTTCCAACATTGGTGGCAAGGTTCTTCATTTCGCCAAGACCCTGTTGAACAGCTTCTAGACGTTCGCTAACCAAACTAAATGATTCGGTAAGACGCTTTTCTAATGTGCCCTGAAGTTTCTCATCAACTGTTTCACGCATCTTTTCGAGCTTCTCTTCGTTGCCTTTGCGAAGTTTCTCAATCTCAGTTTGAACGGTGTTGGTGAGTTCCTGCTGCTTCTTAGCATTTGAATCAGTTAGCTCAGTGATCTTGGTTTCGATGTTTCTAAGTGCTTCAACGAGAGATTTTTGTAATTCGGTGCGACTGGCGGTAGCTTCTTCGCGCTGACCCTGAGCAGCGGTGGCTGTTGCAGTACGAATAGTCTCTAGGCTCTGCTGGATAAGTTCGTGATTGCTATTGATTGATGCCCGAAGCTCATCACGGTGCAGCTGTAGGTCTTTAGTGATGTCTTGGCTTGGGCCTGATTGTCTGCGAATTAGAAAAATTACGACCAGAACAACAATGGCGATTAGGTTAGCAAAAGCAATGACGGTAAGGGTATCCATGGGTCTCCTCTGGGATATTCAACAAAACACTACTGCCCACCCATGACAATTAGTGGACGATAACGCTTCCAAAGCCTTGGTACTGAGAGTAGTGAATCCAGTCGACTAGGACTTGACCGTTCAAAACAGTGCCAACTGGAGCGCTGGCAGGCAGGCTAGCAGTGTAAGGGTAAAGGCTAAACACCATAAACTCTGGCTGATCAAAAGGCCAGGTGCCACCCATGTCCAGTACCTGAGCTTTGGTGAAGCTTGAATAAGCGACCCCATCAATTGTGAAAGCGATTGAAGTAGGAGTCCAAAGCAAACCATAGGTGTGGAAGTCACTGGATAACTGAGCTCGGGTTAGAGGAGCATTCTTGGAGAACCCTCCGCCACCGTTCCAATCTCCAGATGAATCTGGATAGTTACCGTGGATAGTTCCACTAGAACCAAAGTCAGTCCAAGGTCCAGATTCTTGAATATCAAACTCACCGCATTTAGGCCAGTGCTGAACATCATCACCAAACATGTAGAAAGCACTGAACCAACCTGCATCGGACGCTATCTTCACACGAGCTTCGATTTTTCCATAAAGGAAAGAAGTCTTTTGCCAAGTCTGGATGATTGCTCCATCCCAGCTGCCACCAGAGCATTTCTGCATTCCAAGTGAAAGATTTCCATTTCCATCTTCAGAAACTAGATCTGGTTGAGTGCCAACAATAAAGTTGTTCCAATCCAAACCATATTTCCATGTGGCTGAGTTTGGTCTTGAACCGGCTGGACCATTGAATTCTTCGGACCACAGATAATCACCTGTTGCCACCGGGTTAGTTGAGAACACTGGATTAGTCGATGATGTGCTGAGCGCTTTAGAACTAATTAGTGCTCCTGGGAATAGGAAGTTCTTGAAGTAATACTTCTGACCGGTTGATGCTTTGCCAGCATCAACTAGCAAAGCTAACGAAGAGTAGGTGGTTGCTGGATCAAGTGCTTGTGAACCTGCAGCTAAATGATTGAAATCAAAAGTTAGAGTTTCCCACTGATTTGCTTTAGTAGTTATTGCTTGAGCTTGAATGAACTTGTTGTAGTTCACCCTGCCATTTTGTAATCGAAGTAAAAGGTTTATGCCGGCACTCGGGGAGTAAACCTGAACTGTGACAAGTCTGCTAGCAGCAGAAGTGAAATTACCGGAGGCTAGCGTTGCTAATACCGAATAGTCCCATATCCCTGAAGGTGCATCTGCTCTGCCTCTGGTAATAGCGAGAGTAGTTACCGTAGGATCCGTTGGATCGGTGTCAATGTTGGCGATTTGACCGTGCAGAGCCACTCCTGTGCAGGGTTGATAGAAGAGGCTATCAATTGGACCGGTTGGTGCGGCAAGGTTTGGATCAGGCGCTGGACCGCCACCGTTGTTATTGCCTGTTGGAATACTGTATTCAAGGTTGGTGATATCTATGGTGTCGACCGTGAGGTCGGTTATCCAGGCAGCTACCTGCGTATAAAGACCGCTCCTTGCAACATTGTCTAAACCAATTACAGACCAAGTGACAACTCCTTGAGCATTAGTGGTTCCAGAGACCTGAATCTGATCCTTAGGGGTCTTGTCGGAACCGTCGGAAGTTAGCAAACCAACTTGCACTTTGGCATTAGAGCCACCGTAGCGCTTCCCAACGCTAAAGTTTACAAGCTTGTTAGGAGTGGGCCTACCTAAGCTGTCGGTTACCAGATAGCTAATTGTGGTGGTTGATTTAGCTTCAACTTGAACAGAGCGATAACCCAACCCAGCGTGATACCAACCTTTAGAAACCCAATCCGTTTCCGCTGAAGTGTCTTCGAAAGAATTTGTGTCATCAAAACTTAGTTGTCTAATAATCCAAGGTCCAACTGGGTTAGGTGGTTGAACATTAGATGTTTGAGCGATCTTTACCGTCCTAGTGAAACTTTTCGCTGCCGAGTAGTTAGCTGTGCCAGGATTTGTAGCTTTGATGCTGCAAGTTCCTGTCTTGATTGCAGTCACTTTATTATTTAGAATCGAGCAAATCTTTGGTGTGGTTGAAGTCAGCGTTGTGTTTCCACCATTTTGATTCACGAAAATATCTGCTGTTGGATTCTTGATAGAAATCCACGGAAAATCAGAAACAGTCAGATTATTGGATGCTTTAGAAATAGTAAAACTCTTTGAAACATTTCTCGCAGGTTTATATCCAGCTATACCCGGATTTGATGCCAACAATCGGCAACTACCAGCCGTGATGATGTGAACCTTGTTAGGCGCAACGATTGAACATATTGTCGGAGAGTTGCTGGTCACAGTAGTGACACCAACATTTTGAGTGATGTTTAGTGTGATGTCAGGATCACCGAAGGTTGCTTTAGGAATACTTGCAAAGTTGATTACCGTATTGGGCAGGGTGACGCCCTGTGTGGAAAGTGGACTGGCAATCACGCTTCCAATGATTGCCAGAGCAGTAATCAGAAAGCTAGTTTCCCTACTGATGAGCCAATCGAACCGCATTGCAGAATTCTCTTAGTTGTTGGTTGGAGTTGAGCCATAACCATTGGCGCTGTAGTAGCGGAAGTAATCGATGGTTAGAGATGACTTAGTTAGGTTGCTGTCAATCGCGCCACCGTAGCTTCCACCCATGGCTAGGTTGAAAATGATATACATCTTTGGATTAACACCGGAAGCATTAGGTCCAAAAGGCCAGTTGTTTAACCCAGTGTCTGATTTCTTGATCGTGGCTACGATTCGGTCATCAATAAAGAAAGTGACTTCGGTTGGAAGCCAAAGCATTCCGTAGTTGTGGTAGCCCTGTGCTAGAGCAACCGAGTTGTTCATAGCACCCATCTTGTAATCATGCACTCCACCTGGGTTTAGATAGTGAGCCGCGGAAGTATTGATAAAGGGACTATTACCTGCATACTCAACGATGTCCAATTCACCACAGCTAGGCCAAGGAACAGTGTTGATGTTGGTGCCAAGTGCCCAGAAGGCAGGCCAGGTGCCACCACCGGCAGGCATCTTCATTCTGGCTTCGAAATAGCCATAGCCAAAGCTCTTCTTGCCGTAACTGGTGAACTTACCGCTAGTCCAAGCCTTACTGCTGGTGCAAGAACTATTTCCTGCAACGGTTGAAGCGGTGATAACCATGTTTCCCGAACCATCTGCCTTGTTAGCACAGGCTGCATAAGCTTCTGCTTCGCCATTGCCCCAACCACAACCAGCAGGATTATTGCAGCCATCCCCAAGATCTGGAGTCCAGTTGTTGCTGTTGGGAGCAGAACCACTTAGGCCATCAAATTCATCAGACCATAGCAAGCTCTTATTCTGAACAGCCGTTCCAGATGTTCCACCACCGTTATTGCCACCAACCGGAATACTGAATTCCAAATTAGTGATGTCAATAGTGTCAACCGATAAATCTGTAATCCAAGCTGCTAGCTGCGTGTAGAGACCACCGCGAGCAGTGGTATCTAAATCTGTGATTGACCAGCTGACCACACCGCTAGCATCTGTTGTTCCAGTAACTAGTATTTGATCCAGTGGAGTTTTATCTGTGCCGTCTGTGGTGAGGTTACCAACTCTAACTTTTGCATTTGAGCCACCATTACGCTTGCCTACGCTTAGGTTCACGACTTTGTTTGGAACAGGATTGCCTTTAGCATCTGTGACTAAATACTTGATCACGGTGGTGCTTGAAACAGTTTGATTGGCAACTCTAAAACCTAATCCCGCGTGATACCAACCAGCATTAACCCAGCTTTGTGCTGCAGCAACGTCTGGATTGGAATTTGAGTTATCAAAAGTTGTCTGTCTGATTGTCCAAGGACCAACCGGCGCTGGATTAGGCGGACTTATAGCTGAGGTTTGTGCAATTAGCACAGACTTTGTAACAGCTTTTGCACTTAGGTGATTACTGTCACCCGAGTTGGTTGCCTTAACTGTGCAGGTGCCGATCTTGATTGCGTGAACTGTGTTGCCTGAAACTGAACAGATTCTGGTTGTGCTGCTCGAAAGAATTGTGGTTCCAGCAACCTGAGTGGTGCTTAGAACTACATCCGGAAAACTAAGGGAAATCCAGCCGAAATCAGAAATAGTTATTGGGTTCGCAGCTTTTGAAATGCTGAAGCTTTTACTAACAGCCCTGGCTGATAAATAATCGACAGTTCCAGGATTGTTAGCGACTAGCTTGCAACTACCAACAGAAACAATGTGAATCAAACGAGGGGCTATAACTGTGCAAATGTCTGGAGTATTAGATGTCACGGTTGTAGTGCCCGCTGTTTCAGAGATTGTGAGGGGAACATCTGGATCCCCATAGGTAACTTTGCTCAAAGAAGCAAAAGAGATAACTGCGTTTGGCAGCCCTTTACCAACAGAAGCATTTGCTAGTGAAAGGAGCATCCCGATTGAAGCCAGTAGGGCGAAAAGTGACTTCTTTGAGATGTTCATGTTTGTAGCCTATCCCGCTTAGGCAGGCTCAGCCGCAGGATTACAGTCTTGCCTGAACCTTAGCCTCGGTTGCCACGTATCTTTCCTTGAGCAACACATACTCACGCTTCCAAGGCTTAGCGGGACCTGCCCAGTGAATGATTTTGGGGGTGCTGTTGAAATCTTGAGCTGGGACGTGGTTCCATTCTGTTCCGATCTGGACAACTCGGTCCTTGGAATAGATGTTGAACACGTCCTGGTCGTTCATTCGACACTCTTCAACCAAATACAGGTGCTCAGCGGTGAAGTTCTCACTGCGCATCAGTTCAAGGTTAATCACCAAGATACCGGCGTTAAAGGTTCTTGAAGTTAGGTCCGCTTCATCATGCAGACGCTTACGGATATCCCAAGCCTTAGCCGGTGGCAAATGCAGGGTTGCCCTGGTGATTGGTCTAATCATGTTTGCCCAGCTCTTCAGTCTGGTTCGCTTGCCAGCAAATACGTTTGAACCAAGTTCAACATCATAAAGTTCACCGACATCGCCTTGAATCAAGATATCGATATCTAAATAGAGAACCTTCTTTAGATGCTTCAAGATTTCAGGGAGGAACAATCTGTCCATGGTCGAGACAGAGATATGTGAAAGGAGGTTCACTGCCTTTCCATAGTCAACACTGTCAAAGCTATAGAAGAAGAAGTTAACTTCAGGAAAGAGCTTGCCCATCCTGGTTCTAAATTCTTCACCTAAACCTCTGGTCATCACATGAGCGGTTATTTGTCGTTTGGTGTGATCAACCAGTGATTGCATCACAACAGGGAACATGTGTTCCAGATTCTGATCCAAAGCAAAGGCTGTTTCAACAGCAGTGTTGTCTCTCGGATTGTTATTCACAGGAGTCTTTGATGCTTCAAGGGTTGAAACAGCACTAGGCACATCAATTGCTGATTTGGTGCTCTTTGAGAACGTAGTTGCGTATTTGTCTGCCTCTGCAACTTCCTCAGCACAAATATCTGCCCAGAGCTTTCTAACTTCGGCTTCTGATTTACCATCAAAGATTGCAGCTAGGGTGATCTCTAATTTATCTTCGATACCTTTACGAATCTTGCCAAAAGCAGTTTCGTCTAGGTTTAGTAAACCTTCGAAGCGAACATCAGAGAAGTTCTTAGGGGTGAAATCAACTTTGAGGCCCATAGACCTTGCTGGAAGATAACAGTGCAATCTGCTGGTGGCAACTACCTGATAGTCGGCGTAACCTTCAAGCATGCTTCTTGCATCTTCAATACCTTGAACTAAATCAAAGTCTCTAACCTGCTCACCAACCTGGATGAAGTTATCCACCTGCCAGCCACCGTATTTAGAGCGATTTAGGGGAGTCTCAACCAGCGCCAGCTTCTTAGCTGAAGTGTTGGTTGCCGGTGTCAGGATTTGACTGACGGTGGTGGTCACACAACCAGAGAAGAAAGCTTTGATACCAAAATCACGAAGACGATAAACAGTCGTCCAATCACGGCAACCGATTGGTTCAATTCTCTTCAGTTCGGTAACAACCTCTTCGGTTAGAACATCAGGGTCTTGAATGTGAAATGAAATCATCAGAGGTAAGACGTTTTTAGGATATGGGAAATCAACCGGGCCTGCGAAGTTACGACGCATGAACCAACCATTTGAGATAAGCCAAGTCTTCTCAGGATAGTTACGTCCACTGGAGAAATCTCTGTCTAGCGGGACCGGTTGAACTTTAATCTTTGGTCCGTCAATTTGACGGTCTTTGTGAACCTGCAGTTTCAGGTTGTTTAGATAATTACTGAGTTTGCTAGCGCCAACATAGTCAACGTTTTTGAATCTCAGCAGGTTAGATAGCGCAGCCAAGGTTTGAACATAGTCACCACGATTACCTGAAGATCTTGAACGATCCAGCATCTTGTAATCCATCACTGCGATGTTGATTACATTTGGCAGAGAATCGGTAACTTCGTCAGAGTGATTTAGTTGAGCCTGAAACCAGTCGAGTTGCTTAGCATCGTCTGCGCTTAGTTTTGGTTTTTCTGCGATAAGTAATTGAGTTTCTTTAGCCAGAGCCTCAACTCTTCTGAACTTGGCTAGGAGTTTCATCAAGCTCATCAGATCAGTGGCTGAAAGTTTAGATCGGTTTGCTTCAACATATTGCTCTAGAGCTCTAAAGCCTTCAACCGAATCAATAAAACAAGCACTATCAAAGTATTCGTATGCCGCTAGATCTTGGGCCAGGCCAGTTGTAGCCTGATTGAAATAGTGGTGTGCGGAGTCGTATAAACCAACTCTGGCTAAGAGAACACCGAACGCAATCGCTCCGATGTCTTTGTGATCCTCATCGAGGGTTAGTGCTTGAAAGAAAGATCTGGCTATAACCCGGTCTGATTCATCTGAAGCAGTTCTAGCGAAAGCGACAATGGCTTCTTCGAAGCTCTTGCCTAAGGCAACCTGGGTTGCAATCGGGGGAAGCATAAGTCTGGACTTGAGTGCTTCGATAGTCTGGGCCATCGCTGCATTCTTGGTTCTAAGTTGGCGAAGTTCTTCAACCTTTTTGAAAGGGATAAGGGTTGGTAACTTAGGGAATCGTCCGTAGAAGCGCTCGACTATGTCAGTTAAAGCCATGGCCTAAGTCTCGTTTCTGCTTGAATGCTTGGGTCTGTGCTCAAGTTTAGCGAACCCGCTACAACTACTAAGGGAGGGGCGTTAAGCAAAAAGAGACCGAAGATAGTCTCCGGTCTCTTTTTGCTTTAGGGCTTTAGAAGTCCCAGTCGTCGTCTGTGGTTGACTCGTGCTTACCAATAACGTAAGAAGAGCCTGAACCTGAGAAGAAGTCGTGGTTCTCGTCAGCATTAGGTGACAAAGCAGCCAAGATAGCTGGGTTCACTTCACACTCGTCCTTAGGGAACAGTGGGTCAAAGCCAAGGTTCATTAGAGCCTTGTTTGCGTTGTAGTGAAGGAACTTCTTCACATCAGCGGTTAGACCCATCTCGTCGTAAAGGTCAGCTGTGTACTTCAGCTCGTTCTCGTAAAGCTCTAGAAGAAGGTCGTAGGTGTATGCCTTGATCTCTTCCTGAACCTTAGGGTCAGCCTCGCTGTAAGCCAACTGGAACTTGTAACCGATGTAGTAACCGTGGATAGCTTCGTCACGGATGATCAAACGGATAAGGTCAGCAGTGTTTGTCAGCTTCGCTCTTGAAGACCAATACATTGGCAAGTAGAAACCTGAGTAGAACAGGAAGCTCTCTAGCAGAGTTGAAGCAACCTTACGCTTTAGTGGGTCATTTCCGTTGTAGTAGTTCAGAACAATCTCTGCCTTCTTCTGAAGGTTAGGGTTGTCTTCACTCCAGCGGAAAGCCTCATCGATGTCTGTGGTTAGACAAAGAGTTGAGAACACTGAAGAGTAGCTCTTAGCGTGAACAGATTCCATGAAAGCAATGTTGGTGATAACTGCTTCTTCATGCTGAGTTCTAGCATCAGGCATCAAGCTCATCGCACCGACGGTTCCCTGGATTGTGTCCAACATGGTTAGACCAGTGAACACGTGCATGGTTAGCTTCTGCTCGTGAGGTCTTAGAGTCTCCCAAGACTGAATGTCGTTAGAGATTGGGACCTTCTCTGGTAGCCAGAAGTTCTGGGTCAGACGGTTCCAAACATCTAGGTCGACTGGATCTTCGATCTTGTTCCAGTTAACTGGTCTGGTAATTGCTAGACGGGTGTTCATTTTGTTTTCCTCTTTTTAGTTTTAAAGCATGCAGCTTACGCAGCTGTCAACCTCAGTACCGGTTAGGGCCTGTTGACGGATACGGATATAGTAAATGGTCTTGATGCCTTTACGCCATGCGTAGATCTGTGAACGGTTAACATCACGAGTGGTGTCGGTGTCCTTGAAGAACAAGGTCAAAGAAAGACCCTGGTCAACGTGCTGAGTAGCAACCGCGTAGGTGTCAATGATCTTCTCAGGGCCAACCTCGTAAGCGTCATCGTAGTATTCCCACGTCTCATCTGAAAGGAATGGGGCTGGGTAGTAAACGCGACCTAGCTTTCCTTCCTTACGAATCTCAATACGAGAAGCGATTGGGTGGATTGAGCTAGTTGAGTTGTTGATGTAGCTGATTGAGCCTGTCGGTGGAACAGCCTGAAGGTTCTGGTTGTAGATACCGTACTTCTGAACTGAAGCCTTTAGCTCAACCCAGTCTTCCTGAGTTGGGATAGCGATGTTTGAACGAGTGAAAAGTTCTTTAGTCTTCTCGGTCTCTGGAGCCCAAACCTGATTTGTGTACTTGTCGAAGAATTCACCAGATGCATACTTTGAGTTCTCAAAGCCAACGAAGTGAGACTTACGCTCGATAGCCAACTTGTTTGAAGCCTTTAGAGCGTGGAATAGAACAGTGTAGAAGTAGATGTTGGTGAAATCCAACGCAACTTCTGAACCGTAGTGAACCTTCTCGCGAGCTAGGTAACCGTGGAGGTTCATCTGACCTAAACCAATAGCGTGTGACTTGTGGTTACCGTCAGAGATTGATCTAACTGATTCGATGTCTGACTGGTCTGAAACAGCAGTTAGCGCACGAATAGAAGTCTCGATGGTCTTACCGAAGTCAGGTCCATCCATAACCATTGCAATGTTTAGTGAGCCCAGGTTACATGAGATGTCTTTACCAATCTCGTTGTAGCTAAGGTCAGCGTTGTATGTGGTTGGAGTGTTGACCTGAAGGATTTCAGAACAAAGGTTAGACATGTTGATGCGGCCAGCAATTGGGTTCGCATTGTTAACAGTGTCTTCATACATGATGTATGGGTAACCAGATTCGAACTGCAGTTCAGCAATACGCTCAAACAAAGTACGAGCCTTGATCTTTGACTTACGGATACGAGGGTCATCAACCATTTCCTGGTACTTCTCAGTAACTGAGATGTCACCGAAAGGAATACCGTAGACCTTCTCAACATCGTAAGGAGAGAACAAATACATGTCCTCGTTGTCCTTAGCCAAGTGCATTGTGATGTCTGGAATAACAACACCGATAGATAGAGTCTTGATACGAATCTTCTCATCAGCGTTCTCACGCTTGGTGTCTAGGAAGCGAAGGATGTCTGGGTGGTGAGCGTTTAGGTAAACCGCACCTGCACCCTGACGAGCACCTAGCTGGTTAGCGTAAGAGAACGCATCTTCTAGAAGCTTCATCACAGGGATGATGCCTGAGCTCTGGCCTTCAATCTTCTTGATCGGTGCACCGTATTCACGAACGTTTGAAAGGCTTAGAGCAACACCGCCACCACGCTTTGATAGCTGAAGTGCTGAGTTGATACCTCTAGAGATTGACTCCATGTTGTCTTCGATACGAAGAAGGAAACATGAAACGAATTCGCCACGCTGCTTCTTACCGCAGTTTAGGAAAGTTGGGGTAGCAGGCTGAAAGCGACCCGAGATAATTTCCTCAACCAGGCTGATAGCGATTCCTTCATCACCTTCGGCAAGCGCAAGAGCAACCATCACGACACGGTCTTCAAAACGCTCTAGGTAACGAGCACCATCGAAAGTCTTTAGTGCGTAACCGGTGTAGAACTTGTAAGCGCCCATGAAAGCTTCGAAACGGAACTTCTTTGAGTAAGCAAGCTTCTCTAGTTCTTCAATGAACTCGAAGCGGTACTGATCCAAAACGCTCTTCTCGTAGTATTCGTTCTCAACTAGGTAGTCAAGACGCTCCTTTAGAGAGTGGAAGAACACTGTGTTCTGGTTTACGTGATCCAAGAAGTAACGACGTGCAGCCATCTTGTCTTTATCAAGCTGCATCTTTCCATCTTTATCCCACAGGTTGATCATCGCGTTTAGCTCGTGATAGCTCATCGCGCTTTCAATTGCGGTGGTGTTAGTGCTCACACCGTTGTCATCTACTACTTCTACTGGAGTTCCCACAGTTTGTTCAGCCTTTCTTTTAACTGCTCAATATCTTCTGGTGTACCTAGAATCTCGATCCGTTGTAATAACGGCACCCCGAGCTTCTTTGCTACTATATCCCCGGCTAAACCATATGATTCGCCGAAGTTGGTATTGCCGGTGGCGACAACACCTTTAATGTGCTTGCGATTTTCTGGATTATTTAGAAACTTGATGACCTGTTTAGGCACCGAAGTTTTTTCTTCGCCAGAACCGTAAGTTGGGACTACGAGAACACTGTCGTGATCGTAGGTGAATCTTTCTGCCTCATCCGATTTCAAAGGAATTCGAACCGTTTTGAGGCCAAGCTTTTCTACGAGCCGCTTTGTATTCTCTGAAACGCTAGAGAAATAGACGACGTCGTACATGGCGCACTATGCAGACTTAAGAGCCTTGATGCGGTCCATTCTGAAACCGCTCCAGTGATCGTCGCCAGCAATAACCACAGGTGCAGAGGTGTAACCAAGAGACTTAATCATCTCCATAGCTACTGGATCCTGGCTCATGTCAACTTCTTCAAACTCGACGTCGATGCTCTTCAACAGTCGCTTAGTGCTGTCGCACTGAACGCATGATGGAAGGCTGTATACCTTTACTTCTGATGACATGTAACTTCTCCTGTGGCAGCTTTTGGGGGCGTTAAACTCCCAAAAGTTTGTTGGTTTTTGGCTTTTTAGCCGCTTTTCGACGTTCTACGACACTAGCACGAAAACACTAGATGTAGTAGTCAAAACCGGAAAATCACCCTTATTTAGTGGTTTTTTAGTTGTTGCTTAGTTATTCTTCACTCGCAAACCCCAAATCAATGGAGGGACTCGGCGTGTCGCAGTGAATAACATTCAACCTTTACCTGAACTTTATAAATGACCGCTGACAAAGCCCAAAATCAACAAAAATAGCCCTGAAAAATAACAACATCTAACCAGAAGTTAGACTTTGAGTTAACATGCCTAAAAATAATGCCCTCCAAGAGTACTTTTCCGTCAAGTTCAGGAAGCTGCTTTCCGGGGACCCTAAAGGCATCCCACCTTGGCTCGAAGTGATCGCTGAAGGTGACGAAGGTGGGCTTTATCTGCCAACAGATGCACCCTGGGTGGTCCACAGAGACTTTGGAACCCTAGTTGGCGGCATCAGAGCGCTCTTGATGCAAGCCCTCAACCCTGGCGCTCTAGCCGGTGTTTCTCAACATTCCAGATATGAATCGGATGCACTAGGCCGTTTA
>Ga0114963_10000079_pt1 | contig 55832 bp, 51 predicted proteins | sample C_131016_EF_Meta_FD_87019 | JGI IMG/M metagenome (GOLD analysis project Ga0114963, IMG submission 87019) | Freshwater microbial communities from Lake Croche, Canada to study carbon cycling - C_131016_EF_MetaG | ecosystem: Environmental > Aquatic > Freshwater > Lake | place: Lake Croche, Canada... | reverse complement strand
GTTCTTCCTATAGAGCCGTCGTAGACTACGACGTTGATAGGACGGGTGTGGAAGCGTGGTAACACGTTAAGCTTACCGTTACTAATAGCTCAATTGGCTTGATTTATGCACTGAAAAATTTTTCGATACAAATTGCAATATTAAATTTTTATCGATAATTACTTTATGAAAAAAAATTTTTAATATTATTTTAAATTTTTTATATATAATTTAGTTACATTAATTACATTAAATTTGATTAATCAAGACTTGATAAAAATAGTAAGCAATAAATATATTTGGATTTTAGGCGGTGGAAAAATGCAATATCCAAGTATTGTTTGCGCAAATGAACTTGGGTACAAAACAATAATAACAGATTTTAAAAATGATTGTTATTGTAGAAGTTATGCAGATTTATTTTATCAAATTGATATTTTTGATTATAAAGAAAATTTAAAACTTTTAAAAAAATTAAAAAAAAAATATAAAATAAAAGCTATTTTTATCGCAGGGATAGATTGTACGATTACAGCTTCTAAATTAGCTGAAAATTTAAATGTAGCAACATCCGGAAGCAAAATTGCAAAATTAACAAATAATAAATATTTATTTAGAAACTTCTTAAAGAAAAATAAAATTTTAGATATACCTTGTATTAAAGTCTTGGGATATAAAAATAAAAATTTATTAAGAAAAATAGAAAAAAAAATTGGTTACCCCTTTATTGTAAAAAATACCGATAATAGTGCCAGTAGAGGAACGCAGATTGTTACAAAAAAAATAAATCAAAGAAAGTTGAATATTTTAATTAAAAAAGCTATTGAGGTATCAAGATGTAAATATTGTATTGTCGAAAGATATTACGAAGGAACTGAACATACCGTAGAAACTTTATTTGATATAAAAGGAAAATTTCATCCCTGTTTTATTACTGATAGATTTTTTGATCATAAATCAGGTAAAGCGTTAGAAATTGGCTTGAGAAATCCAACGCAATTAAGTCTAAAAATGCAAAAAAAAATCTATACATTTGTAAAAAAAATATCAAAAAAAATCGGTATAAGCATTGGGCCAGCTAAATTTGATTTATTAATACATAAAAATAAAATAATAATTTTAGAAATGACAACGAGACTATCTGGTGGTTTTGATTGTCAATATCTCGTTCCTGCAGCAACTGGAAAAAATGTTATAAAAGCCGCAATGCTGACTGCCCTTCGATTAAAATTCAAAAAAAATTTACTTGATAATAAGTTAAAAAGAATTGCATTTAGTTCTTCAATATGGCCTAAACCTGGAATAATACGCCATATATCTTACAAAAATTTAGTAATAAAAAAAAATGATTATTTAAAAGTAATTTTTACAAAAAAAATAGGAGATAGATTGAGTAGAGACAGCTGTGCTGATAGGCCGTGTTTTATTATAGCTGCTTCAAATAGTGAAAAAAATGCAATAAGTTTATTAAAAAAAGCAAAAAACAAAATAAAAATACTGACTAAGTGAAAAAAAAAATTTTAATTTATGGAGCAGGAGCTATTGGAAGAGGATTTTTGCCTTGGATATTTGATAGTAATTATTATGATTTTTATTTTGTTGAAACTAATCAAGATTTGATATTGCAGTTTAACAAAAATATTTCTTATACAACATATAAAATCGATAAAAAAAATTATCTAAAAAAAAAAATTTTTCCAAAAAAAATTTTTAAAATTAATGAAGAAATAGATTGTATAAATAATTTTGATCTTATTATAACTTGTGTTGGCACTCGTCAGGTTAAAAAATTAGTAAGAAATATTTCTTTTTTTAAAAAGACAGTTGTCTGTTTAGAAAATGATCCTCAGGTTGTCGAGTATTTAAAAAAGGAAACTTATAAGAATAATATTTTTTTTGGAATACCAGATGTTATTTCTTCTAATTCAGCATCTAAAAAAATTTTAACAGATAATAAATTAAATTTAATAACCGAAAAAGGAACATGTTATTTTGATGAAAGAGTAAAACTTGAAAACACAGACATAGAATTTATTAATGCCAAAGAGATGAGAATTCAATGGCTAGCCAAACTGTATATTCATAACTCTACTCATTGTATAGCTGCATATTTAGGGAATTTAATTAAAAAAAAATATATACATGAAGTCATGCAGAATATTCTAATAAAAAAAATTGTAAAGATGAGTATTGAAGAATTATCTTTAATGTTAATTAAAAAATTTAAATTAAATAAAAATTTTGTAAAATCATATGCTTTAAAAGAACTCAAAAGATTTTCCAATAAATTGTTATTTGATCCAGTTGTTAGAGTCTCCAGAGAACCGTTTAGAAAATTACAACCTAATGAGAGATTAATTGGAGCAGCTAATTTATGCTTGTCAGTTGGAGTAATACCTAAGGCTATTTCTATAGGCATTATGTCAGCGATAAATTATAGCAATTCTAAAGATGAAGATAAAAATATAAAATTATTAAGAAAATCACTAATACCAAAATTTTTTTTGAAAATAATTTTAGGATTTAATAATAATGAACCTTTGTATGAATATTTAATTGATAAATGGAATTTTAATGCTTCTATTATTAAAAAAATTTTAAATAATGAATCTAGATAATAATTTAAATTTGGCAATTAAGGCTGCAGTTGAAGCGGGTGAAATTCTAATTAGAAATTATTCAGATGAAAAAAGGTTCAAATTAAAATCAAAAAAAAATAGGGAAATATATACAAGAATAGATTTAGAAAGCGAAAAAAAAATTTTAAATATTTTAAGTAGAAATAGAAAAGACAAAATAAATTATTTATTTGAAGAGAGTGGTAATGTAAAAAAATTTAAAAATTCTGAATATAAGTGGGTAATAGATGCGCTAGATGGAACTGTTAATTATATTCATAAGTTTCCTTTATTTTGTGTATCAATTGCTTTAATGCATAAAAGTAATTTCAAAATTGGAGTTATTTACAATCCCTTATTAAAAGAACTATATTATTCCCATGATAGATATGGAGTATTTAAAAATTCCATGAAGGTCGAAATAGATAATAATGTTATTTCCAAAAGCTTAATAGCAGTCTCTTTATCCTCTGATTATAAAAGAAAAGGAGAATTAAATGTTTTTAATAAAATAAATACTATTTCTCAAGGCGCATTAAGAACTGGATCTGCAGGAATAAATTTAGCCTATTTTGCTGAAGGTAGATTTTCAGCTTGCGTAGGTTTTTATAATAAAGTATGGGACGTTGCAGCTGGTTTAGCTTTTGCAACTAAACAAGGAGCAAAATTATTTTATAAATACAAAAATAAAAATACTATTAGCTTTATTGTTGCAAATAAAAATAATTTTAATGATTTATACTATATATGCAAAAATTATATTTAAAAATAAGCAAAAATGTAAAATTCTTCAAATTTTTTTTATTGATTTTATCAGATTTTAAAAAAAACTATTAATAAAAATATTTCAAAACGTATATGAACAAAACTTATTTCATTGCAGAGATATCAAGTAATCACAATTGTGATTTAATTAGATGTTATAAATTAATTAATGAAGCTAAAAAAGCAGGTTTTGACGCAGTAAAATTTCAGCTTTTTAGAATAAACGAATTATTTGCGCAATCAGTTTTGAGAAGAAATAAATTTTTAAGTAAAAGAAAAAAATGGGAACTGCCAGTTGTTTTTATTCCAAAACTTAAAAAATACTGTCAAAAAAAAAAAATAGATTTTGCATGTACACCATTTTATTTAGAAGCGGTTGATGAGTTAAAAGAATATGTTGATTTCTTTAAAATAGCTTCTTACGAGCTTCTGTGGGACGATTTATTTGATAAGTGCATATCAACAAAAAAAAGAATAATTTTTTCTACGGGTATGGCAAATAAAAAAGAAATTATATCTAGATTAAATTTTTTTAAAAAAAAAAAATTTTATAATTTCGACATACTTCATTGTATATCTAGTTATCCAGCAAAAATTAAAGATTTAAACTTAAAAACTATATTTTTTATAAAAAGTTTATTAAGTAAGAATTTTTTAAATAAAAATATTAGAGTTGGATGGTCAGATCATTCTGTAAATGAATCTGTCATTTATAAATCAATTTTTAAATATAATTCAGAGGTTATTGAAATGCACATAGACCTGGATGGAAAAGGGAACGAGTATCATTTTAATCATTGTTGGTTACCAGAGAAAGCAAAAGAAATAATAAAAAATATTAGGGAGCTTCAAAATTGTAAAGAGTTTTTTGGAAAAAAAATTAGTTTTCAGGAAAAAAAAGAAAGAAATTGGAGAACTGAAAATGCTGATGGTTTAAGACCACTTTTAAAAATTAGAAAATTTTTTTGATGAAAAAATTTATTTTAATTACAGGATCGGCAGGATTCATAGGTTATCATTTAATAAATAGTATTAATAAAAAATTTAAAAAAAAATACCTGCCAATGCAAAAAGGTGATGTATTTAAAACATACTCAGATATAAAAAAAATTCAAAGAATAATTAAATACCAGCCGAAAATAAACATAGAAACTGGGTTAAAAAAATTTATTTTATGGTACCGCGAATATTATAAAATTAATAGTTAAAGTATTTTTGTGCATAATATTAATAATTCTTATTTGATATTGTTTTCACAAGGACCTCGATCAGGTCATGGCCATTATAGCAGGGCAAAAATTATCGAAAAATATATAAATGATAATATTAAAGTCCCAGTAAAAAAAGTGTGCATTGATGATAAAGAATTTTTAAAAAAAGATATTACTGAAATTATTCAAAAAAGAATTGAACAAAAAAAAATTAAAATTTTAATTTTAGATTTAAATGATTTTTATTTAAAGCCTTTTTTAAAAATAAAAAAATTGCTTTTAGATATAAATAAAAAGGGAATTTTAACCATTGGAATCGATTCTTTAAGGTATTTTTATAAGTATCTAAATTATGTCTGGATTCCATCTCCATATAAAGAAAATATTCTAAAAGCTAAAAATATTATTTATGGATGGGATAAAATGATATTCAATCGATATAAATTTCCATATATTAGCAATAAAAAAATAGTTTTTTTACTAGGTGCATCTAAAAATATTTTAGTATCAAAATATTTGCCAACATTAATTGAAAAACAAATATCCAAAGAGTACGAGCTTCATTGGGTTTTGGGTGAGTTTTCGGAAAAGCCTAAAAATATCAATCCTCGTAGGTGGATTTTTCACAAAGGTTTAGATAACGTATCAAGTCTTTTAAAAAAAACAGGATTTGTTTTTTCACTATACGGATTAAGTTTGTTTGAAGCTGTAAGCTCAGGTATTCCAACAGTATCTTACTGTACAAAAAGTAATTATAAAAAAAATTATCAAGAAATAATTTTTTTTAAAAAAAAAGAGATATGCTTTATTGAAACTGATCTTAATCAAGCCGTTATTAAACTGTTTCATTTAATTAACTCGCGAAAAATATCTTTAAAATTCTCAAATAAAGGAAAAAGAATTTTTAGCAATTTCGATTTATCTTTTTTAAAAAAAATTTAGCTTTTCGATTTCCAAAGCATACATTATAGATACAGATAAAGTCTCTCGTTCCTTGTTGTCTATAAATTAAATTTTCATTTATTTAGTAAGCATCATTTACTTCTACTTATTTTTATTAGCAATTTTCGTATATAATTAATATTATTAAATATGCTTCCTAATTAAGTAGTTGAGATTTTCCTTATATAAAAAAACAAATCTTTTCGTAATATGATGGTATGTATTTATTAAGTTTAAAAAAATTTAATATTAAAAAAAATGCTTAACAATCAATCAGTATATTTTCATAAGAAAATATGGAGTCTAATTTATCAACATCGTTTACATTTAAAATATTAATAAAGTAGTTAAAATAATAAAAAGTTAATTTTTAAAAAATTTTTGATAATTTGTCTACTATATAAGTCAATAGTTGTAAGTGGTAAACTTCTACAAAATTATATTTTTTGGAATTTACCCATATATTTAAATTTCCATAATTTTTTAATGGATTTTTTTTATCAAAACCTGAAAAAGTGCATAAATATAAATTATTTTTTTTACAAAAATTTGCTGCTTTCAAAATATTTTTAGATTTACCGGAAGAGCTTATTAAAATTACAAAATCATTTTTTTTAGCAAACTTTTTTAAATATAAATAAAGATAGTTTTCGTAGCCATAATCATTAGAAAAGCATGTTATAAGATCTGCATCGCTAACAGTCATAGATCTTATATTGGTGTTTTTTGAAAAATCAGTACTAATATGACTTGATATTGCTTGACTACCTCCGTTGCCAAAAATCCATAAAGTGTTTTTGTTATTTTTTTTTATAGTTTGTAATTTTGTAACTAATTTTTCGATATCAGAAATCTCTGAGGATAATATTATTTTATTATAAACTGATAAATATTTTTTAAACATGACATTTTTATTTTATCGTAAGTGATAATTAGATTTTTAAGACTAAAATTTTAGTTTGTCTACTTTTTAACATATTATGTTATTATATTATTTTTTTTTAATGTAGAATATATACTATTAATTTGTATATTTTTTATATATTACTTAAGAAATAAATTTCTTGAAAAAAAACTAGTGAAAAAAAAAATTATATGTTTTGATCTTGATAATGTTATATGCGCCACAAAAGAAAACAAATATTCACAATCAAAACCTAAAAAAAAAATAATTAAGCTAATAAACTATTTATATTCTAGTAATTTTTATATTAAAATCTTTACCGCAAGAAGTATGGGTAGATTTAATGGCAATAAAATTAAAGTTTTAAAGCATATAAAAAAAATTACTTTAGAACAGTTAAAAAAATGGAATGTAAACTACCATGAAATCATTTTTTTTAAGCCTTCATATGACATTTTTATAGACGATAAATCGTTGGGACATTCAATTAAAAATTGGCCTAGTCAGCTAATTCATAAATTGAAAATCAAAAAAAAAATTAATTGTAATTTAATCGAGGAAGGTAAATGATTCAATCAGCAATTATTATGGCCGGTGGAAAAGGTACTAGAATGGGTTTGTTGACAAAAAAAACTCCAAAGTGTCTTTTAAAAATAGATAATTTCACGATTTTATCACACCTTTATACTCAGCTAAGAATTCTAAAAATTAAAAAAATAATTATAGCCACTGGGTTTCTTAGCAAAAAAATTAAGAAATATTGTAAAAAAGATTTACAAAATGATAGTGACAATATTCTTAATATTTTGAAAAAAAAAACTTTAGTGGCTAATTATCCTAAAGTTGAGATAAGCAGTTCTAGCCTATGCCATTCTACATCTCAAAGAATGTTAGCTGCTAAAAAAAAAATATGTGATAAATATTTTATATACATATACGGAGATACTTTATTAAAACCAAGCTTTAGTACATTGCAAAATAATTTACTTAAAAAAAATTTTTCAGGAATTATGACTATTTCTAATCCCATATCAAATTTTGGAATAATTAGTACAAAAAAAAAAATAGTAATTAAATTTGAGGAAAAAAAAAAAATTAAAAATATTTGGGTTAATTCTGGATGGATAATATTAAGTAAAAAAATTTTTTCTTATTTGAATAATTGTTCTAATAATTTTGAAAATTATCTATTTAAAACTCTAATTAAGAAAAAAAAACTCGGTTACGTTAAAAATAAAGGTTTATATATTCCTATAGATACAGTAAACGACCTTGAGTTAGCAACAAAACTTTTTAAAAAAAATATAAAATCTTGGTATTAAAAAAATGAATAAGAATATATTAATTACAGGAATAACTGGTTTTGTTGGTTCGCATCTTGCAGATTTTTTAATAGAAAATAAGATTGATTGTAATATTCATGGACTTAAAAGATGGCATCTTTCAAATTTAAAAAATATTAAATCGATAATAAATCATATTCAGTTACATGATTGTGATATTACGGATCCAATTTCTGTTAGAAAATTAATGGAAAAATTAAAACCAGATATAATATTTCATTGCGCAGCAGAAAGTTTTGTTAGTCCATCGTGGAATCATCCACATCGTTACATGAATGTAAATTACAATGGAACTTTAAATTTTTTAGATAGTATTTATAATTTAAAACTTAGAACTATTTTTCATATACCTGGCTCAGGAGAAGAATATGGAGATATACATGAAAATGAAATTCCAATAACACCAGAAACCGTTTTGAGGCCCGTTAACCCTTACGCCGTGAGCAAAATAGCCCAGGATTTAATTGGTTACGTTTATCACAGATCTTACAAACTGAATGTAATAAGAACAAGAGCTTTTAACCATGAAGGGCCGAGAAGAGAAAAAGTTTTTGGTATTGCCTGGTACGCTTTTCAAATTGCCATGATTGAAAAAGGTTTAATGACTCCGCTTATGAGAGTTGGAGAAATTGACGATAGAAGAAACTTTACGCATGTAAAAGATATGGTTGAAGCATACTGGCTGTCAACTCAAAAATGTGTGCCAGGTGAACTTTACTTAGTGGGCTCAGAGGAACAAAATAGTATTTTTACATTTAGAGAGGCACTTGAAAAATTAATTGAAATGTCTAAAGTTAAAAATATAAAATATAATATAGTTCCCGAGTTTGTGAGACCTACTGGTGTTCCAAGGTTAATTGCAGATACTCAAAAATTTAGAAAAGCTACTAATTGGAAACCTAAAAAAACTTTTCAGGATATTTTAAATGATACTTTGGAATATTGGAGAGATAGAGTTAATAGAGGAGATTATATATGATTGATGGTGTAAAAATTATTGATTTAAAAAAAATTACTGATGAACGTGGAATGGTATGGCATATGCTCAAAAATATAGACCCGCACTTTACTCAATTTGGAGAAATTTATTTTACCTGTGGGTATCCTAACGTAGTGAAAGCTTGGCACATTCATAAAGAGATGACATTAAATAATTGCTGTTTAGTAGGAATGGTAAAGTTAGTCTTGTTTGATAGTAGAGAAAATTCAAAAACAAAAGGAGAATTGATGGAACTTTACATTGGTGAACATAATTATAAGCTTGTTCAAATTCCCGCAGGTATAACTAATGGTTACAAAGCCTATGGAGACAAAATGGCTATTATGGCTAATTGTGCATCGATGCCTCATGACAAAAAAGAAATAATTTATATAGACCCATTCAGAAATAATATTCCCTATAATTGGGATTTAAAACACGGTTAAAATTTATAATGACAAATGTTGTCGTAACAAAAACGCCACTAAGAATAAGTTTTTTAGGTGGAGGAACGGATATTGATTACTTTTATAAGAAGCATAACGGAGCAGTATTAAGTACGGCTATTAACAAATATGTCTATGTGACAGTTAAAAAATATTCAAAACTGTATAAAACAAAATTTAGATTAAATTATTCAATTACGGAAAATACCAATCATATAAAAAAAATAAAAAACAATATTATCAGAGAGTGTTTAAAAGCTGCTAAAATAAATTTTCCAATTTACATATCAGTTGTTTCGGACATACCAGCAGGTAGTGGCTTGGGAGGGTCAAGTAGTTTTACTGTCGGTTTGTTAAAAGCATTATACGAACTAAAAAATAAAAAAATTACTAGCAAAAAACTATATGAACTTGCTTGTGATATAGAAATAAATAAACTTAAACAACCAATCGGTAAACAAGACCAATTCCCAGCAGTTTATGGGGGTATAAATTTTGTAGAATTTAAAAAAAGTGGAGTTGTAAAATTTAAGAAAATTTTATTAGAAAAATTTAATCCTGAATTATTTTCGAGTTCTATATTAGTGTGGACGCAAAATATAAGAGCTGCAAATAAGGAACTAAAAATACAAAAGAAAAATTTTAAAAAAAATGAAGAGAGTTTATTAAAGATAAAGAAAAATCTTTATGATTTTAAGAGAGAAAGTAAATTTAAAGATATAGAATTGAAAAAATTTGGATCTCACATAAATTTTAATTGGACTGAAAAAGAAAAGTTAATTCGATCGACTAAACATAAAGTTAATTTCAAATTTGAAAAACTAAAAAATAGTAATTTTTATGGATCGAAAATATTAGGAGCGGGAGCAGGAGGCTTTTGGTACTTTTTAGATAAAAAAAAAAAACTTGACAATCTAATAAAAAAATTTAAGTCAATAATTTTTCTAAAAATAGATATTTCCAACAAGGGTTCCGAAGTGATCTGCAAAAACTAAATAATTAAGTATTTTTATTGAACATTTCTAATTAAAATTTATAAAAGACATATATGGTAAAATATTTAATTACTGGCGCAAGTGGAAGTTTAGGAAAAACTTTAGTAGAAAAAATTTATAATAAAGACGATTTTTTTTACCTTTTTTATAATAAAAAAAAACCAAATTATGTAAAAAAAAATAAGAATATAATTTTTTGCAAATTTGATTTTAAAAATACTCATAAAATTAAAAGTTTTTTGTCAAAGAAATTTAGGTCTAAATTAACAAATATTGATGTATTGATAAATTGTGCAGGATCCGCTTCGCCATACAAAAAATTAAATACACTAGACTATGACGAAATTAGTGAAATTTATAAAATTAATTTATTTACTCCCTTGTTAATGTTTAATTTTTTTATCAATAAACATAAAAAAAATAAAAATAAAAATAAAAATAAAAATATGAAAATTGTAAATATTTCTACAACTTCCAAAGGAAGTTTAAATAGTAGTCACTATTCCCATTCTAAAAAAAGTATTAATTTTTATTGTTATAAATTAGCAGAGAATTTTTCAATAGATGGTGTTTTAATAAATACGGTTTCGCCAGGATTTCTTGATAATGATATGTATAAAAATGTTGAATTTTATAATAAAAAAAATTTTAACAGAATAAATATTCCAAATTTTTTGAAAAAAAGAGGTAAGAATGAGGATATAGTAAATGTAATAAGCTTTTTGCTTAATTCAGAAAATAATTACATAAATGGAGCAGTTTATGAAGTGGATGGGGGATCTTAAGAGTTAAAAAATTAAATAAATATTTAAAATCTTTTTGTGCAAAAAAAATTATTAGTTTTTACAAATTACTTTTTTGAAAAGAATTATATTTATTATATTTTACAAGCCTTAAAAACTTAGATTAGTAAACGTAAACTCACTTTTAAAAAAATTGAAAAATAAAAAAAATATACTTTTAACTGGTTGTACTGGGATGTTGGGTCTCAGTCTTTTAAATACTTTAAAAAAAAAAAATAAATATAACTTTATAATTCTTTATAGAGATAAAATAAAAATCAAATATTTAAAAAAAAATTTAAATCAAGCGAAATTTATTTATATTAATTTAGCTAAACCCAATTTCTTAAAAAAACAAATTAAAAAATACAAAATTTATGCTGTAATTCATATGGCATCTAGTAAAATGAATGAAAATCTTAGTTTTGAAAGTCATCTTAGCTCAAATTTCAAAATGACTTTAAGTCTATTAAATTCAATTAAAAACAAAAAAATCATACATTTTATTTATACTAATACAGCTGCAATTTATAAACAGGGTTGTAATTTGCAAGAGTCTTCCCCCAAAAGCAATAACCCATATGGTTTTTCAAAATATATTATATCTAAATTTATTGAAAATTTTTGTCTGAATAATAAAATTTTTTTTAAAGATCTTAGGATTTTTTCAGTATTTGGTGAGAATGAAAATAAAAATAGATTAACAACTGGAGCAATACTCCATGCATTAAACCATAAAAATTTCTTAATAAAAGCACCAAAACAATTAAGAGATTATTTGTATGTAGATGATGTCACGAATGCTATTGCAATGTCATTAAAAATTAAGCAGAATTTTTCTGCCAACATTTGCTCAGGAAATAAAGTAAGCACATATCAACTTGTTAAAACTATATTTAATAAAATATCTAATATTAATCTTATCAAATATAATAAAAAAACTAAATTTGCAGGATCAGTGCTATATAAATTAACTGGTAACAATAAAATAGCAAAAAAAAAAATCGGATGGACACCAAAATATAATTTAAATAGTGGGATAAATCTAACAATTAAAAAATTAAATAATTATAAATTATGTTAATTTTAATAAATTTTTTTATAAATATTTTTTGTAATTCATAAAAAATTACAATTAAATGTTGAGATGGAACGTAGAAATTTCGAAATACTTAAACAAGTAAAAAATTAGCCATCATTAAATTTGTTCAAAATAGCAGAAGCTTATAATTTAGTAACATAATTTCTTCGTCAGAAATGCGGGGAAGAGATTAAAGTACGTAAAAATTTAAAAAATAAGAAAGTGATGTAAAGAACAAGTTAGTTTATTATTTTTCGTATTAAATATATGATATATCAAAGCTATTACAAAATTTCATCTTTTTTGAATTCTTCCAGATAATTAATAAATATGCAATAATATTAAAAAGTTATAAAATAAGTTTTTTAAGTGCTATGATTTCTAAAATTTATTTACAAAAAAATTATTTTAAAGTTAAGAATAGATGAAAAAAATAAATTGCGTAGTATGCAATAACTCTAATATTCTTACCGTATTAGATCTAGGAAAAAGTCCATTAGCAAACAATTTAGTTCCATTTAAAAATTCTAAATTAAAAGAAAAAAAATATCCACTTGTTATGGGTCAATGCCAAAAATGCAATCACGTACAATTAAAATATTTTATTAAACCTAAATTAATGTTTGATAATTATTTGTATGTTTCTTCTGCATCAAGTACTTTGAAAAAACATCTACAATCAATTCCAACTGCAATAAATAAAGTAAAAAAGATAAATAAAAATGATTTAGTTATTGATATAGGTTCCAACGATGGTTCTTTATTAGAAGGATACAAAAAATATAAAACAAGACGTATAGGAGTGGAGCCAGCTATAAATTTAATGAAGTTTTATAAGAATACAAATATAATAAGTTATAATAATTATTTTAATACTAAACTTGCTAAAAAAATTTTAAAAAAACATGGTCAGGCAAAAATTCTAACAGCTACAAATGTTTTTCCTCATATTCCAAACCTAGATGAATTTTGTAAAGCTCTAAAAATTTTATTGGATGAAAAAGGAATTTTTGTTTTTGAGGCACATTATCTTTTAAATTTATTACAAGATGTTGCATTTGACACAATTTATCATGAACACGTATCTTATTGGTCAATAAATGCTGCACAAAAAATATTTAAAAAACATGGACTAGAAATATTTAAAGTTGATAGACTTAGTATTCATCATGGACAAATAAGGTGTTGGATTGGAAGAGAAGGCACGCAAAAAATTGATAAAAAACTTAATAAACAAATCAGCTTTGAAAATAAGAAAGGTAAAATTGATCGCCTGGCTTTAAAAAAATTTAAAGATCGGGTAATAAATAATAAAAAAAAGCTTCTGTGTCTTTTAAAAAAACAAAAAAAATTAGGAAAATTAGTGGCAGGCTATGGAGCACCAGCAAAGGCATCTACGCTTTTAACTTATTTAGGATTAAAAAAAAAGGATATACCGTTTATTGTTGATAAAAATCCATTAAAACAAAACTGTTTTATTCCAGGATCTAGAATACCAATTTATCCGGTAGATGAAATTTACAAAAAAAAACCAAACTTTTTAATTAATTTTGCTTGGAATTTTTTAGATGAAATAATTGAACAAAACAAAAGATTTTTAGCATCAGGCGGAAAAATAATAAACCCGATACCAAAGTTAAAAATTTTAAAAAAAAATTAATAATGACAATATTAATTACTGGCTCCTCTAGTTATCTTGGAATTAATTTAATAAAATATTTGGAATCAAAAAATAAAGAATATATTGGCATTGATATTTGCAAACCAATAAATAAATATTGTGTAAAGTTAGATATTCAAAATAAAGAGCTTCATAAAAGAATTAAAAATAAAAAAATTTCATCAATAGTTCATCTAGCGGCAATTTCAAATAAAAATGACTGTCAAAAAAATATTAAGAAATGTTACGATGTAAATTTATTGGGAACAATAAACTTACTTAACTTTGCCAACAAAATAAAGATTAAAAAATTTATATTCGCATCATCCGAGTGGGTATATGAAAGTTGTGAAAAAAATAAAATAATTAATTGTGATACTGCTATTCCTTTGAATTTTTCAAATCATTATTCATTCTCAAAACTATTATGTGAAAATGTAATTCTATTAAATAGTATAAATTCAATAATTTTAAGATTTGGAATAATTTATGGAAAAAGAAGTGAAAAAAATTTTTCTGCAGTAGAGTCAATAATTCATCAATTCATAAAAAAAGATGAAGTTATTATTCAGTCAAAAAAAACATCCAGGTCCTACATACATATTGACGATATAATTCAGTCAATTTATACATCAATTACAAACAAAGCCCTAAAAAACAAAATAATAGACGTACAGGGACCATATCTAGTTAGCCATGGCAAAATAGTTGATATCTTAAAAAAAAAGATTAATAGAAAAAAAAAAATTAGAGAACTAAATCCCAAAAATTACAATGTAAGAAATATCTTAATAAATCCAAAAGATAAAGTTAATTTACTATTTAAATCAAAAATTAACATAAAAGAAGGTGTAAAAAAAATTCTAGATGAAATTAATAAAAAATCAATATAAATCAATTCTAAAAAATATCGTTAAATCTAGAAAATTTCAAATTGAAATTAATAAAAAAATTTTAGAAAATAAAATAACTGCACCCGTGCATCTGGCTTTCGGCCATGAATTTGTTGCAGGGTTGGTTTATGAAAATTTTGATAAAAAAAAAGATAAAATATTGCTTACACATCGAAATATACATTATTCATCAATTTTTTCTAAAGATGCATCAAACAAATATTCAAAACTTTATAAAAATAAAAATAGTAACACAAAAACTAAAGGTTCTATGAATTTTACAGATTCTAAATCAGGAATAATTTATACTTCAAGTATTTTAGGAAATAATTTATCAGTGGCAGTTGGTGTTGCAAAAACTTTAAAAGAAAAAAATGGTTATTGTGTCTGCGTAACTGGAGATGGTGGTATTGAAGAAGGAAGTTTTTATGAAAGTCTAACTTTAGCTAGATATTTAGAGTTGCCAATTATTTTTTTAGTAGAAAATAATGATTGGTCTATGGCAACAACTATTAGAGAAAGAAGGTCACCAATAAGACTAAACTTATTAGCAAAATCATTAGATGTTCATTATAAATATTTTAAATTTAAAGATCTAAAACGAAATATAAAAACCTTTTCGCAGATTATTGGAGAGCTTAGAAAAAATTCACATCCAATTATTTGCGAATTTCAAATTGCAACAAAAAGTGGAAAGACAGCATCAGGATTAATTGACAAATATCATCACGGCGCTACCAAATTAAATTTAATAGATAATTTATTCATCGCGCCCAAAGTTAATGATATTGTACATAAAGCTGTAAAAGATTTAGGATAGATTTTATGAGAATAATTGATGCTTTTAATGAAATATTAAGTAAATACATCCGCCCAAAATCTATTCTATATGGGCAAAATATAACTAAAGGCTCAAGAATAGCAGGTATGACTAATTTTCTTAACAACTTTAAAACAGCAGAGGTTGTAAATACACAAAATTCAGAAAATACATTAATAGGTTTTGGATTGGGTTTGGCATTGAGCGGAAAAAAATCGATTTATTTTGTCAAACAACTTGATTTTATTTTGTTGGGGTTAGATCATATAGTTAACACTTTAAATTCCTTGGTTTTGGAAAAGGTTAAAGGTAGCTTCTCAATAATTACTTATATAGTAGATAGTGGTTACGAGGGTCCTCAATCAAGGTTGCATAATTTACAGGAAATTTCAAATATATCTCGTGCAAACTGTATCTATTTAATATTTCCAGATGATATCAAATACAATTTGAAATACATTAATAAAAAAATTTTTAATATTTTTTGTTTAAGTCAAAAACACAGTAGACTAGATGTAAGTCCAAAGTGTTTAAAAAACTTTGATAACGGAAGAATTTTTAAATATTCATCAGGTAAGAAAGCAACATTAGTTTCTGTAGGTTTTTCATCCTATTACGTTTATGAAACAATTATTAAAAAAAATATTAATGATTACGATTTTTTTGTAATATCTAATTTACAATCAAAAAATTTTAATATGATAATTGAAAGTGCTAAAAAAACAAAAAAAATCTTATTATTTGATGATAGTAGATCTCCCAGTAAAAATTTTCTTGACAAATTAGAGTTAACTTTAAGTAATTTTTCTAAAAAAATTAAGGTTTCAAAATATTATAAACAAGATAAAATAATTGATTTATATATAAATAAAGACGAATACAAACCCATTATTTATAAAAAATTATGATAGATTTTAAAAAATTTGACTATGAATTTGATTTAAATGGATTTATTGTTTTAAAAAATTTAATAAGTCGATCAAAAGTCAAAAGATTAAATAACATTCTTCAAAAAATTGAAAATAGTAAACCAGAAAATTTACCTCATAATGTCTTTTTTGGTAAGAAAAAAAATTCCAAAGAAGCCTACATATCAAACGTGATTGAAATTGGAAAAGATTTTGAAGATTTGGCAATTAATCCTTTAATTCTAAAAATAATGAATAGGATTACACTAAGATTTTACCGCCTAAATCATGCAGTAGCTATGACAAAATATGCTAAGGGAGGGTATACTTATTTGCATATGGGAAATCTACCAATGCACCCAAAAGTTTTTTATATGGTAAAAAATGATAAAATATTCTCTAATGTAACTAAAGTGCTCTTCCCTTTGTCAAACAATACTGAACTAGACGGAGGCTTTGCAGTTATACCGGGTTCCCATAAGTGTAATTTTTATAGACCATTTGATAATAATCCAAAAAATAATTTAAGCGTATTAAAACATGTTGACGCAAGTCCCGGTGATGCAGTAGTTTTTACTGAAGCTTTGGCTCATGGTAGTTTAATAAATAAAACAAATAGGGTTCGAAGAATTTTAAGTTATTGTTATTCGGTTGGTTATATGCCCGATTGGACAAAATTAAAATTAACCTACTCTAAAGAATATTTAAATAGATCTAGAGGAAAAATTAAAAAACTTATAAAATTAAATAAAGGATAAATTCAATAGTATTTACTTAAATTATATCATTTATTTTATTTTTTTTAAAAATCCGTTTCTTGCAACAGTTAAAAGAGATTTATTCTCATAAAATTTATCTATCTTGAAGTTCTTATTTTTTTTAAGGAAAATTTTAACCGCATCCATTGGACTATTGCCTTTCCCAAAGGGTTTTCCTTTATTAAATTTACTATTTATAATATCAATTACTGTATCCATAACCACAATGTATTCGCCTTTTTTTATCATTTTAGAATAAATATTTAATTCTTCTAAAACATGATCTTTCGTGTGATTTGAGTCTAAAAAAATAATTTTCTTTTTGGATTTTTTATTAAATTTTTTATCAAATTGGTTTATAAAATTATTGTTTGTTGAACTGGACTCAAATAAACTAATATTTTTTGACATTATGTGTTTTTTTATTTTATTTTTGTTTACCTTACGTATAAAAATATCTACACCAATAACATTGTATTTTTTTTTACCTATAAGATTTAATATACTTGAATAAAAAACAAGCATTCCCCCATGGCCTATGCCGCATTCCAAAATTAAATCCGGTTTTTCATTATAAATAAGTTCTTGAATCACAAGAATGTCATTTGGCATTTGGATTACTGGTATTCCCATCCAATCAAATAAATAATTATAATTTGACTCTAGTAGAAAATTTAGAACTGATGTAGATTTATTTATTTGTTTTGTTGTTGAGTGATAATTTAATGAATTGTTCCTAAGAAGTTTTAAATTTAGAAATTTTTTTTTCATTGTTATATATATTTTAGTAGTAAAAAGTTATATATTTAAAATTAAAAAGTGAATTATTACTGTAATAAAAATATTATTAAAGTTAAAAATACTTTAATAAAAGATCAAAGAGGTGGAATGTTTAAGTATTTTAATAAAAAATATTTAAAAAAACTTTCCATACCATTTGAAATAAAAGAAACCCAAATTTCTTACAACAAATCTAAGAATATTTTCAGAGGTTTCTATATGCAAACTGGTAAATATAATGAAGCAAAACTAATTAGTTTAATAGAAGGAAAAGCTTTTTGGTTTGCTATTGATTTGAGGTTTGGAAGCAAACACTTTGGAAAAGTGCAAGCATTTAAACTTTCAAATGATTTTACACTTTATATACCAAGAGGTTTTGCTCATGGCTCATTTTCAATTTCTGAATCAAAAATTTTAATTTTTGCAGATAATTTATATAACTTAAAAAATTCTATTGGTATTAATTACAAAGATAAAGAATTAAAATATAAAAATTTCAATTTAAAAAATAAAAGATTAACAATTTCTAAGAATCATAAAAATTTTCCTCTATTAGAAGATAATCTAAAAAAAATAAAACATTTTTATATATTTAAATGAATAAAAAAAATATTATAAAGACAGAGCTTATTGCTGGAATAATTGGATAAGATGGATTTTGTCTTGCAAAACTTTTTTTCGTTGAAGATTATGAAGTGAATAAGATTAAGAGACATAGGTCCTTTTATTAGCAGCTAAATTAGCTTGATTTATCTATTGGAAAAAATATTACTATAAATCTAACTATTTAAGTTACCAAAAAAGTATTAACAATATACAGATTAGTTTTTATTATATTAAAGTAATTAAAAAAACTTCTTTAAGTGAGAAATTAAAAATTTTATAAAAACTCAATGCATACTTTTAAAAAACTATTATTTTTACTTACCCCTCATGAACGCAAACGTGCAGGATTATTAATAATAATGATCATTATAATGGCGTTATTAGATATGATTGGCGTTGCATCTATTTTACCTTTCATGGCAGTTTTAATGAACCCTGGTCTTTTAGAGACAAACGTTATTTTAAATACTATGTTTCAAAATTTAAGTATGCTTGGAATAGAAACTAGACAAGAGTTTCTAGTTGCTTTGGGTGTTCTTGTATTTGCATTATTAATTATCTCGCTCGCCTTCAAAGCCCTTACAACTTATGCACAAATTCGATTTGTTCAAATGCGTGAACACAGTATAGCTAAACGTTTGATAGAAGGTTATTTGCACCAGCCTTATAGTTGGTTTTTATCTCGTCATAGCGCAGATCTTGGAAAAAATATTTTATCAGAAGTAAGCACAATAATTGGATATGGCATTAACCCATTAATGGAACTGATTGCCAAAGGCATAGTTACAATTGCACTTATAATTTTATTAATTATAACTGATCCAAAACTAGCGTTTATTGTTGGTTTGTCACTAGGTTCGGCTTATTTAATTATTTTTTATATTATACGTAAATATCTTAATCAAACTGGAGAAGAACGAGTTGCAAATAATCAGTTACGTTTTACAGCAGTTAGTGAGATGTTTAGTGCTACAAAGGAGGTTAAAGTTGGAGGGTTAGAAGAAACTTATATTAAGAGCTTTTCAAATTCTGCTCAAATTTTTGCTAGAACTCAGGCCTCATCATTAATTATATCTCAATTGCCTCGTTTTATTTTAGAAGCTGTCGCGTTTGGCGGTATTTTAATAATAATACTTTATATTAGTGTTCAAACTGGCAGTTTTAACAATGCCTTGCCGGTTGTTAGCTTATATGTTTTTGCTGGTTATCGTTTAATGCCAGCGCTACAACAGATTTACAGTTCTTTTACCAATCTTTCTTTTGTTGGTCCTTCACTTAATAAATTGTATTATGATCTTAAAACTCTTAAACCAATAGATGAAAATCAAGATCAAGGAGTTTTGAAATTTAATAAAACAATTACTTTAAAAAATATTCACTATAGCTATCCAAGTACATCTAGAACAGCTTTAAAAAATATAAACTTAACCATTCCTGTAAAATCTACTGTCGGGCTAGTGGGTGCTACTGGCAGCGGCAAAACCACGACAGTTGATATTATTTTAGGATTACTAGTCGCTCAAAAAGGTACATTAGAGGTTGATGGAAAAGTTATCACAAAACAAAACGCAAGAGCCTGGCAACGATCTATTGGTTATGTACCTCAACATATTTATTTATCGGATGATACGGTTGCTGCAAATATTGCCTTTGGAGTGAAACCTAAAGATATTAATCAAGCAGCTGTTTTAAAATCATCTAAAATTGCAAATTTACATAACTTCGTCATAGATGAATTACCAAAACAATATCAAACAACCATTGGTGAGCGTGGAGTTAGATTATCAGGCGGGCAGCGTCAACGTATAGGAATTGCAAGAGCTTTATATCACAATCCACAAGTTTTAATTCTAGACGAAGCAACAAACGCTTTAGATAATCTAACTGAAAAAGCTGTAATGGATTCAGTAAACAATCTAAGTAAAGATATTACTATTATTTTAATTACTCATCGCTTAGGTACGGTAAAAAAGTGTGATAAAATCTTCTTATTAGAGAAAGGTGAGATAAAAAATAATGGGACTTTTAAAGAATTAATTAATATTAATGAGAGTTTCCGTATAAATGTCATTAGTAATAATTAAAAAAAATGCTTAAAAATTCTTCTATATTAATTACAGGTGGAACCGGTTCATTTGGATACAGCTTTGTCTTGCTTACATTAAAAAAGTATAATCCTAAACGTTTAGTAATTTTCTCACGTGATGAAATGAAGCAATGGGAGATGGCAAAAATATTCAAAGATGATCCAAGAGTACGTTTTTTTATTGGTGATGTTCGTGATAAAAGTCGACTTCACCGCGCTTTATATAGTGTAGATTTTGTTGTGCATGCAGCAGCAACTAAAATAGTTCCTACAGCAGAATATAATCCATTTGAGTGTATAAAAACTAATATTAATGGAGCAATGAATTTGATAGACGCTTGTATTGATCAAAATGTTAAACGCGTGGTGGCTCTTTCAACTGATAAGGCTAGCAGTCCAATTAATCTATATGGAGCGACTAAATTAGCATCTGATAAATTATTTACGGCAAGTAATTCATCTTATGCAAGTGGCCACAAAACATCTTTTTCTGTTGTGAGATACGGCAACGTTATGGGATCACGTGGTTCTATAATTCCCTTTTTTATGTCATTAAAAGATCAAGTTGAATTACCTATCACTGATGAACGCATGACTCGTTTCATGATCTCACTTGATCAGGGAGTTGACTTAGTATGGCATGCTTTTGAAGACATGATAGGAGGAGAAATATATGTTAAAAAAATTCCATCAATACGAGTTATAGATATTGCCAAGGTAATTGCACCAAAAGCTAAGTATAAAATTATAGGTATTCGACCTGGTGAGAAATTACATGAGCAAATGATTAGCTCAGATGATGCTAATTCAACTTATGAATACTCTAATTATTATAAAATTTTACCACAAATAAATGAATGGGCAAAAGACAGTTTACGTATAAAAAGTGGAAAAAAAGTATCTGAAGGGTTTCAATATAGTAGTGACAATAATTCTGAATGGATGACAAAATCTGATTTACAAAAATGGATTGACATTAACCAAGATTATATTGGTAAAATTTAGATTATGATACCTTATAGCCGCCAAGAAATTACCGAAGCAGATATTGCCGAGGTTGAAAAAGTACTACGTTCAGATTTTTTAACACAAGGTTCTATTGTTCCAAAATTTGAACAATCAGTGGCTGATTATTGTGGAGCTTCTCACGCTATCGCAGTTAATAGTGCAACCAGTGCATTACATTTAGCTTGTCTTGCATTAGATCTAGGCCCAGGGGATTGGTTATGGACTTCGCCAAATACTTTTGTGGCTTCCGCAAATTGTGGTCTTTATTGTGGTGCAAATATAGATTTTGTTGATATCGATCCAAAAACTTACAACATGAGTGTCGATGCATTATCAGAAAAATTAATACAAGCTGAAAAATCAGGAAAACTGCCAAAAATAGTAGTCCCAGTTCATTTTGCTGGTCAATCCTGCGATATGGCTGCTATTCACAAATTATCAAAAAATTATGGTTTTAAAATTATAGAAGACGCTTCTCATGCAATTGGTGCATCTTATAATCAAATTAAAGTTGGCTCATGTACTCATAGTGACATCACAGTTTTTAGTTTTCACCCAGTTAAAATTATAACCACTGCTGAAGGAGGCATGGCATTAACCAATGACAATAATACTGCTAATAAAATATATAGATTACGAACCCATGGCATTATAAGCGATGAACCAAAAATGAAAGAACGACCAAAAGAAGAAATCTGGAATTATCAACAGATAGATCTTGGTTACAATTATAGAATGAATGATATTCAGGCAGCACTGGGTTTAAGCCAGATGAAACGTTTAGATGAATATGTTAAATGTCGCCATAAAATAGCAAAATATTATGATACTGAATTTAAAAATTTATCACTTTTAACGCCCTGGCAAGCACCTAACGTTTATTCTAGTTATCATCTTTATCCAATTCTTATCAAGGTTAATTCAAATTTTAAGACTCAAAGGCAAGTTTATGATGAGCTAAGAAAAAACGAAATTGGTGTAAACTTACATTATATTCCAGTACATCGACATCCATATTATGAGCATTTAGGTTTTAAAAAAAATGATTTTCCCGCAGCAGAAAAATTTCATCAAGAAGCAATTAGTATTCCGATGTATGCGATACTTCAGGACGAACAACAATCTTATGTTGTTAAAATTCTTAAAAAAATATTAAATAAATGAATTCAAAAAATGAATTCTTAAAATATACTATTTAATTTGTTTAAAAATAAAATTAAAAAATTAGCGCTGGGAACAGCTCAATTTGGAATGAGTTATGGTATAGCAAATCAGCATGGCAAAATAAAATTAGAAGACATAAAAGATATATTAAAGCTAGCCGAAGAAAAAAATATTGATTTAGTGGACACAGCTATTGCATACGGTGATAGTGAAAAAATAATTGGTAACATTGGTATTTTAGACTTTAAATTCGTTTCAAAGTTACCCTTATTTCCAAAAAAAGAAGATATAAATGTTATTTCTTGGGTCGATGATCAAATTAAATTATCATTAAAAAGACTTCGAATTAAATCACTTTATGGTTTGTTGATTCATCGATCAGAAGATCTTCTTGGTGGTAGTGGTAAAAAAATAGTAAATGCACTTAATAAGTTGAAATCAAAAGGTATAGTAAAGAAGATAGGCATATCAATATACGAACCATCAGAACTTAAAAAATTAACAGATCTAATTAAAGTGGATATTATTCAGGCTCCTTTAAATATTATTGATCAAAGATTGATAAATAGCGGGTGGCTTTCAAAATTATATAAATCAGATGTTGAGGTTCATATTCGTTCTGTGTTTCTCCAAGGATTGTTGTTGATGTCTAAAAAAAATCGTCCCCCTAAATTTAATCGATGGAAGAATTTATGGAGAATATGGCATGAATGGTTAAATGATAACCAAATAACAGCACTAGAAGCTACTATAAGGTATGCTCTTTCAATAAAAAAGATATCCAAAGTTATTGTAGGCGTAGATAGTAAAAAACAATTACAACAAATCATATTAGCCTCAGAAGGAAAATTGCCGCCCATACCATCTGAACTATTTATGAGTGATATAAATTTATTAAATCCCTCAAACTGGGACAAAATATAAAAATAGTAGCAACAGTTTAAGTAAGAATGTATTTACGAACACAGTCCATAATTAGAGTTAAATAAATTTGATCTTTGTGTAAATTGATAACTGATTTTGAAAAAATATTTTTTACTATAGATACTGTAAGCATTTTAATTTTATCTATAAATTAATACTAAAGTAAGTTTTTTCAATTAATTCTGGTTTTAAAAAGACTATTTTTTATTTAAAAAATTCAATGCTTTTAAGGCCTAGCAGGAGCGTGGGGAGCAAAGTACACAGCATCATTATAAAATTTTTATAATTCATTTGCAAATTTGGAGTTCTTACATAAGTATATTTATGTATTTTGTAGATATTCTAATTTCTTGAAGACAATAACAGAATATGTAAAAAAGATAAGGATGAATTTAGATAAAATTTTAAAAAAAAAAAATAAAGTTTCAGCAATTGTTCAGGCTAGATTAGACTCGCATAGACTGCCTGGGAAAGTTCTATTAAAGATTAGAAATAAAACAATTTTAGAGCATGTTATTTTAAGGTTAAAAAAATCAAAAAAAATTAATGAAATAATTGTTGCGACGTCAAATCATAAAAATGACCGCAAAATTGTTAATTTATGCAAAAAGAAAAAAATTAAATATTTTTGTGGTAGTAAGAATAATTTAATTGAAAGGTACCTAGGAGCAGCAATAAAATATAATTCTAAAAATATTGTAAGAATAACCGCTGATTGTCCATTGATTGATCCGTACGTAATAGATGAAATTATTGATATTTATAATAAAAGCAGTTACGAATTAGTTTCTTTGTCTGGAGAATTTCCTGATGGTTTGGATGTAAGTATTTTGTCATTTAAAGCTTTAAAAAAAATAAAATTATATGCAAAAAAAAAATATGAAAAAGAGCATATTTTACAAACCGTTTATAATAATCCAAAAAAATTTAAATTTTTAGACTATGAAAAATTTTTAAATTTAGGTAAGTTTAGACTAACATTAGACGAACCAAAAGATTTTGTTTTAATTTCTAAAATTTTTGAGTATATAAAAAAAGATTTTTTTACAATTCAAGATATTTTAAGTCTTTTTTCAAAGCATAAAAAATTATTAAAAATTAATGATAAAATTATTAGAAATGAAGGGTTGTTAAGATCAAAAAATAATGAAAAAAAAAATAGATATCAAAAGATTATACAGTGATGCCAAAAAAGTAATTCCTGGTGGCACTCAACTATTTTCTAAGAGAGCAGAGTTATATCATCCAGATAGTTGGCCAACTTATTATTCTTATGCCAAAGGTATAAATATTAAAGGTTTAGATAAAAAAAACTATAAGGACTTTTGTAATATGAGCGTGGGTGCATCCATTTTAGGTTATTGCGACGATTTTGTAGATAAAAAAGTAATTCAAAGTATTAAAAAATCTGTAGCAACCACATTAAACAATTATGATGAAGTAAGACTTGCCAAAGAATTATGTAAAATTCACCCATGGGCAAAAAAAGTTAAATTTTGTAGAGCTGGTGGGGAAGCGGTTACAATGGCAATAAGAATTGCCAGAGGCTATTCTGGCAAAAGTAAAATCTTATTTTGTGGATATCATGGATGGCATGACTGGTATCTTGCGGCAAACTTAAAAAATAAAAAATCTCTTAATAATTTTTTAATTCCAGGTCTAAATCCATTTGGGGTTCCAAAAGAATTGCATGGAACAGCATTGCCATTTAAATATAATGACCTCGATACTTTAAATAAAATAATTAAAAAAAATAAAGATAAAATTGCAGCAATTATAATGGAGCCGCAAAGAGATATTGAGCCAAAAAATAATTTTTTAAAAAAAATTAGAACTATATGCACAAAAAATAAAATCATTTTAATATTCGATGAAATTACAAGTGGTTTTAGAATGTGTTACGGAGGACATCATCTCAATTATAAAGTTAATCCAGATATTGCAGTATTTGCAAAAGGTATGTCGAATGGTTTTGCAATGGCTGCTGTTATAGGCAACAACAAATCAATGAAAGCTTCTGAAGAAATGTTTATTAGCAGCACTAATTGGACAGAGAGGGTTGGAGTTTCAGCAGCCTTGGCAACTCTATACAAACTAAAAAATAAAAAAGTTTTTAAACATTTAATCAAGATAGGTAAAAAATATAAATTGGGCTTATTGCAAATATCAAAAAAAAGAAATGTTCCTATAGAGACAAGAGGATTGGATAGCATACCATCTTTTCAATTTATCTTTAAAAAATATGATAATAAAAAATTTATGACTTTGTTTACTAGTTTAATGTTGAAAGAAGGAATATTAGCTAACAGTCAATTTCGACCATCATACGCACATAAAAGTAAAGACTTATCTTTTTTTTTACAAAAGGTAGATAAAGTTTTTAAAAAATTTAATGAATTAATGTCAGAAAATAAAATACAAAAAGCTCTTTCAAAGAGAACAATCGACAGTTTTTCTAGACTTAACAGTTAAAGAAAAATCTTTTAAAATAAATTACTAAAAATCATTAATATATCAATAGAAGTTAGTTCGCTCAAAAAGAGGTCAGAGAAAAAATTGAAGCTAATTAAAAGAAACTTACAATAAAAATCACAGTATAAAAATGCTTTTTTAATTTGAAGAATATTTATGATGTTGATTTTATGAACTCGGTTGATCAAAATTTATATTTTTAATTTTGAAGTTACGTATTTTACTTCATAAAAAATAAATAAAATATACACCTCCTTTTTTTAATTTGTCTAAATATTTAAATAAACTTGATATTTTAATTTTAATTTACCAATTTTAAGATCAAATATTTTTTCTTCAGAGTAAAAATATCAGTCGTTTTTATAAGTTGAATTTAAATTAAATTATTTTTAAAAACGTTAGTTATTTACAAATTTAAAATTTTATTATATAGTCGTATTATTATTAAATTTTAACTTTTTTTTAAAAAACTATTTATTATTAATACTTTAATCACAAATATATTTATGGAAAATAAGTTTAGTAAATTTTGCTCACAATACTCACTTGCCACAAAGTCATTTGTAGTCATGCTCAGCAGTAAATCAAAAAAAAATTAAATAAAATTTTTATAATGCTTAAATTTTTTAAATTTTCATGTTTTGGTAAAGTAATTTTTCAAGAAAAATGTTAAATAATTTAGCCTCAAATATATCATTTAATAATTTTTTATATGATACTTTAGTAAGGAGTTTTGACTCACACAATTGGATTACTGAAGAGCTAAAGATTTTAAATTTAGACGCAGAATTAGGATTGTTTAATTTGACAAAAAAACAAACAGAATATTTTTATGATTTATACAATTCTATGAAAGAAACGCTTTTTAGAAATATAAAAATATCTTCAGGTCTGAACGATTATAAGCCAGATAAGTTATTTTATCATCGGCGTTTTGGATGGATTTTATCGAATAATTCTAGTTCAAGCATAACTAATGAGTTAAAAATTTTTTTAGGAAAAATTAACATATTAGAGAATACAAAAATAAGAATAGGAAAGCGAACTTATATATCGGGTCACAGTTCGATTAGAGGTGGTGGAAATCTAATTATTGGAAGTTTTTCTTCGTTAGCAGAAGGGCTAAAAATTTTTACTTCAGACGATTCTCATCCAATGAACTATGCTTCAATGATGGGTATAAAAGGTTCTAGATTTGATGAGGATGGGTTTAATTTAAATATTAGTTATCCCGAATTGGATAATATTAATAAGCAAGTTATTATTGGAAATGATGTATGGCTAGGTCGAAATGTTACTGTAAAATCGAATATAAATATAGGAGATGGTTGCGTAATTGGAGAGGGGGCTTTGGTTAAAAAAGATTGTTTGCCCTACGGAATATATGTTGGGTCGCCAGCAAAATTAATTCGGTATCGTTTTGATAGTAATATTGTACAGCAGTTGATAGAAATAAAATGGTGGACATGGAGTATGGAAAAAATTTTAAAAAACAAAAATTTTTTTTCCACTAAACTATCAACTTTAACTAAACCTATCAAAGATACAATTATTTAGTAATTATAAATATTTAGTAATTATAAAAAAAAGAGACTTTCAAGATGAATTTTATTAGTTTTTTTGATGGAAGCAGTTCGTTACTTGAAATTGCAAATAGTTTAAATGCGCCAAGTTGGAATTTGTATGATTTGGTAGATAAACTTAAAAGTCATAATTTAATTAATTCTAATAGTTGAGCATTATTTTCAATGATTAGTAAAATTTTATCTCAAATCATAAAGACAATTCTTATTGATCGTTTTGAAGAGAATTTCATAAAATACAATAAAGCTTTATTTAGTATTCCTCAAAATAAAGATAATCAAATTTTGATTGAGCTAACTGATATGGAGCCTAACAATATTGCGGTTAGTAATTTTTCAAAAATTTTATCTGAAATACATAGTGCTAAACTTGTGGGTTATAGAACGCGAATACAATTTAGCTTATTTAATAAATTTAAATATTTTATTTTAAATTATAAAATTAAAAAAATATATAGATCTTTTGGTGTTAATAAATTTTTATATTTTGATATAAAAAATTATAAAACATTAGCTAATCAACTTACAAATAAGCTGATGTCTAAAATTAACTCAAAATCAGATTTAGAAAATTTAACTGTTAACGATTTGTGGGTTGGTGATTTAATTTATGATCAATATCTTGGATCATATAAAGTACCCACTGTAGATATTAAATCAGAAGAACTTAGAAAAATATTATTCGAATTTTCTATTTTATATTATTATTGGAAAGATCTTTTTTCTAAAAAAAGAACTAAAGCACTCATTATTAGCCATGCTTGTTATTTCATGGGTTTGCCATCCAGAATTGCGATTTCATTAGATATACCAGTTTACCAAGTTAACTTACAGGCTATATATTATCTTACTAAAAAAAATATCTTTCCCTATAACGAATTTCATTTGTATAAAAGTGATTTTGAGAAATTAGATATTGCAAAAAAGAATAATGGAATTGCTAAAGCTCGCGAAAGATTAAAACTAATATTTCAAGGTAGAACAGATGTTGATCAGCCTTATATTGTTCACTCTGCTTATGCTCAAAAAAAAACTTCTACTAGAATTATTGTCAATAAAAGTCCTATTAAAATTTTAATTGCCTCACATTCTTTTTATGACGCTCCTCATGGACATGGAGTAAATTTATTTCCTGACTTCTATGAATGGTTAGAATTTCTAGGTGAACTAAGTAATAAAACAGATTATGAATGGTATATTAAAACACATCCGGGAATAGAGATTTTAGATAAAAAAACTATTGATGATTTCGTTTCGCGTTATAAAAAAATAATTTTAATTCCTAATACGACCTCCCATCATCAGTTAATTGAACAGGGGATAAATATTGTCTTAACTATTTATGGATCAATCGGGATTGAATATGCGGCAAAAAATATTACCGTAATAAATGCAAGTTTAAATAATCCTCATATTGCATTTGATTTTAATATTCATCCAAAATCTAAACAAGAATTAAAGAACATAATATTTAATCTTAATAGTTATGCAAATCTCAGCCTATTTTCAGAGGATGTGTATAAATGTTATTATATGAAATATCTTAATTCTAATTACAATATATTTTTCTCTGATTATGAATCTATAGTTAAAAATATGGGTGGTTATAATTCTTCATTTTCATCTAAAATTTATGATAAGTGGATCAACTATTCTACTCCAAATAAGCAGGCTAAACTTGAACTAAATTTGAAGAAATTCATATTATCAAAAATGTATAAATTTAATAATGAAGTCTGAAGAAATACAGCCAAAAGTTTCTATTGGAATGCCAGTATATAATGGAGCGAAAACAATTAAAAAAGCTATCGACTCTTTACTAGTACAAACTTTTCAAAATTTTGAATTGATAATTTCAGATAATGCTTCAGATGATGAGACGGCAATTATCTGCAGAAGATTTGCTTTAAAAGACAAGCGTATTCATTATTTTATTCAGAATAAAAATATAGGTCCTCATAAAAATTGTAATTTTCTAATAAGCAAAGCAACAGGAAAATATTTTATGTTTGCAGCCGATGATGATTGGCGTTCACCAGAATTTTTAGAAACAAATATAATTGCTCTTGAGTCAAACCTACAGTTTGTAGCCTCTACATCAGCAAACTGCTTTCAAGGTGAAGAAAATAAACCTAATAAACATGTGAAGTTTAGTTTAAGAGGAGCTCTCAAAGAACGTTTTATTAAGTTCTTAGAGAATGCATGGTGTTCTCATGGAATTTTTTACTCGTTGATGAGAACAGAAATTATAAAAAATTTTAAAGAATTAAATCTGTCCTATACTGCCAATGACTGGTCTCTAAATTTTTTTTTATTAAGCATGGGTGAGATAAATAGAACCAAAGAGGGTCTGACAGTTTTAGGTAGATTTGGCAATAGTAATAAGACAAATCCTTGGAAGCATTATAGAAATAAACCAGTTGAAATTTTTATTCCTTTATATAAGTTTACTAAGTATGCTTTAAGCTTAATGAAAAACTTAAATTATTATGAATGGATATACGTTTTTGTTAAACTTTTGAAAATTAATTTTCAAGCTATGAAATCTAGTTATATAATGACAATTAAAGAATTTATTAAGCAATGATTTTTTTGATTAAATTATTAAATAAAATTAAAAATTTAATTTTTTCAAATGACCAGCTTGAGAAAAATAAATTGCTTTTAGTACAGAATATACAACTTAAAACACGTTCGTTAAAACAAATCTACGACTTTGCAGATATTGAGTTTTCTTGTTTTTCCCAATTCGGCGAAGATGGTATTATTGATTGGCTAGTATCTAAACTTCCGAAAATACCAAAGAAATTTGTAGAATTTGGAGTTGAAGATTATTACGAATCAAATACACGCTTGCTTTTGAAAACACATAACTGGCAAGGCTTAATTATAGATAGTTCTAATGACAATATACAAAACATCAAATCTCAAAATATTTCTTGGCGTCATCATATAGATGCAGTGAGGGGCTTTATTACTCGAGAAAATATAAACTTATTACTAGAGCAAAATGAAATGACCGGTGACATAGGATTGCTCAGTATTGATATCGATGGAAATGATTATTATGTATGGAAAGCTATAGATGTCATAAACCCAGCTATTGTTGTAATTGAATACAATGCTATTTTTGGGGATATCCACGCAGTATCTGTTCCTTACAGATCTGATTTTTTTCGAACTAAAGCTCACTTCTCTAATATTTGTTTTGGTGCATCTTTGTTAGCATTAATTTTAATTGGAGAAGAAAAAGGTTATACGTTTGTTGGAACTAATACGTCCGGAAACAATGCTTTCTTTATACGAGATGATCTTGCTCCAAAAATAACATCGCTATTAACATCTATTTCGGCATACCCATCATTTATAAGGGAAGCAATAGATCACACTGGAAAATTATTGTTATTAGGAGGAATCAAAAGATCAAAGATAATTGAGAATTGTGTATTATTTGATGTTAAAAATAAAAAAAATACTTCGATAAATACATTGGGTGAAATATATTCATCTAACTGGAAAAACGGATCAAAAAATAATTTTTAAGAGTTATAGTATATCGTTAACTTTTTTAACTATTTTTTAGTAAGATTTTTTTAAAATATTACTAATATCAATTATTAATAAAGTAGATAGTTTTTTTTAAATATAAAATATTGTTTCAAAAAAAATTAAATTATTTCTGTCTGATAAGTCTGTGAGAAATGTAATTTAATGGCGTATATAAAAATAATTAAATATAATATTGTTTTATAAGATAAATTTATAATAAAAAAAACCAGTATTAAACTTATTACAAATATGAAGATATTATTTGATTATGAAATATTCTATCAGCAAAAAGTAGGAGGTATTTCAAATTATTTTATTCATCTTGCTAATGAACTAATAAATAAAAATATTGATATAAAATTTTCATGTCCTTTGCATAAAAATGTTTATTTAGATCAAATTTTAAATAAATATAAATATGGAATAAATATAAAAAAATTTCCAGCAAGTTTTAAATTTTTAATTGAGTATATTAATATTTTTGTTACGAAAAAAATAATTAAAAATTATCAACCAGAAATAATTCACCAAACATACTATTCTAGTAAAAATAAAAAAAAAGAAGAAAAAGTTGTATGTACAGTTTATGATATGATAAATGAAAAATTTCCAAATTTCTGTAAAAATTCAAATTTGATTACAGAAATGAAAAAAAAAACAATTATTAATGCAGATCACATTTTGTGTATTTCACACAAGACTAAACAAGACTTGATGGAAATTTTTAATATAAAGGAAAAAAAAATTTCAGTAACATTGTTGGCTTCAACAATCACAAAAAACATCAAAAAAAATAGCAATTTTCTTAAACTTAAAAATCACTTGCTTTTTGTAGGTAGTAGGTATGGTTATAAAAATTTTGAAGGTTTTATTAGAGCCTATTCTTCTTCTAACTTTTTAAAAAATAATTTTAAAATAATTGCTTTTGGCGGTGAGAAGTTTAGCAAAATTGACTTTGAAATATTAAAAAAAAATAACATCAAAAATGAAAGTGTCATTTTTTTAAATGATATGGACTGCAAGTTGACTGATTTATATAAAAGCGTATCAGCTTTAATCTACCCTTCTTTATATGAGGGTTTCGGACTGCCAATCCTAGAAGCGATGGAAATGGGATGTCCTGTTATTTCTAGCAATGGAGGTTCCCTTCCAGAGGTTGGCGGTATCAAGTTAAGATATTTTAATCCAAATCAAATAGACAGCATTACTAACGCGTTGGAGGATGTTTTGAGTTCTAAGGAAAGGCAGCATGATTTAATTCAATACGGATTTAAAAGAAACAAAGAATTTTCTTGGTCTAAATGCGCCTCTGAAACCATACGTGCTTATAATAATCTTTTATAAATAATGCTAAAGTTGAAGTTATCAATCGTGGTTGTTTCTTTAAATACTAAAAATCAATTTTTAAAAACAATAAAATCTATCAATTCACAAAAATACAAAAATTATGAAATTATTGTAGTAGATGGAAATAGTACTGATGGAACTTTAGAGGTAATAAAAAAAATGAAAAAAAATTTTTCACAAATAGTTATAGGAAAAGATAAAGGAATTTATGATGCAATGAATAAGGGAGTACAATTGGCTTCTGGCAATTGGATTGCCTTTCTCAATTCCGGAGATATTTTTTACAACAGTAGAGTACTTTTAAATATTTTTAAGCTGCCCATTGCGAAAAAAGATATTGTCTATGGTGATACTTTAGTTAAAAATAAAGACATAAATTATTTTTCGTATAGTACAATTTTTTCTAAAAAAACAATTGTTATGCCATTTTGCCACCAATCAACAATGGTCAAAACAGACATTATTAAAAAAAGTAGATTTTTTTTAGAATACAAGTATTCAGCAGATTTTGATTTCTTTATAAAATGCTTTTCTAGAAAAAAAATTTTTTATAATTCAAATTTAATTATAGCAACAGTGTTAGCAAATGGAGTGTCTGACAACAATAGGCAAAAAGTATATAGTGAAAACATTAAAATACTTAAAAAATATAATTATAATTTTTTTATTATTTTAAACTTATGGTTATTTAAATTCTCAAACTTTTTAAAAGATTGCATTAAATATATTTTTCCAGAAAGTATTATATTATTAATTTTAAAATTTAAATATCTAAAAAAGAATAAAAGGTAAGCAATGTCAACAGATTATAATAAAACTTATTGGAAAAAAATTTTATTTCTCGATTCGTTTTTGTTGAAAATATTAAAATATAATAGATTAAAGATTCAGCAGATATTTGAGAAAAATATAAAATTTAAAAACTTACTTGATGTAGGCACTACACCTATTTTTGATGAATTCAATAATATTCTCCTGCATAGTTTTAAAAACAGAAATAATATAACTTCGCTATCAAACCTAAATTGTTCAGTCTTAAAAAAAAAATTTAAAAAGGTTAAATTTATTAAAGGCGACGCCAGGAGAATGAAATTTAAAGAAAATAGCTTTGACACTGTTTATTCAAGCGCTACAATAGAACACGTTGGCACTAGATCAAGCCAGTTGAAATTTATAAAAGAGTGTTGCAGGGTCTCTCAAAAAAATGTCTTTATTACTACGCCCAACAAGTTTTATCCAATTGAGTTTCACACAAAGCTTCCATTTCTTCATTTTCTTCCATCCGTAATTTATAGAAAAATTTTATTTTCTTTAGGATTTGTATTTTTTAGCAATGAAAAAAATCTTAATCTTCTATCTGAAAAAGATTTAAAAAATATGTGTTTTTTTTTAAAGATTAAAAATTTCTATATTATAAAGCATAAATTTTTATTTATGACATCTAATTTAATACTGCACATAAAAAAATAAACATGATTATATTAGGGCTGAATATATACCATGGCGATGCCGCAGCTTGTATTTTCAAAGATGGATATTTAATTGCCGCCGTAGAAGAAGAAAGATTTACAAGAATAAAACACTCAGCTGGTTTTCCAATAGCTGCGATCAATTTTTGTTTAGAAAGTTTAGATATTAGAGTGGATCAAGTCGATTTTATTGCTATTAATAGAAACCCAAAATTAAGAATTTTTTCTAAATTATTATATTTCTTCAAAAATAAATTTAAGATTAAATATTTTATACAACGATTTCATAATTTTAAAAAAATTACTTCCCTTTCTTCCGATATTGCTCGTAGACTCAATGTAGATGCACAATCTTTAAAAAATAAAATACTATTTTTTGATCATCACCTATGTCATGCAGCAAGTTCAGTTTGCGCTTCTGGTTTTGAAAGTACTAATTACGCAACAATTGATGGCTTTGGCGATTTTGTTAGCACTACAATTGGTGAATTTAAAAACGATAAATTTTATAAATTCAATGAAGTACAGTTCCCGCATTCACTTGGAATTTTTTATACAGCGGTTACACAGTTTTTAGGTTTTGAAAATTACGGAGATGAATATAAAATAATGGGATTGGCATCTTATGGAAAGCCGGTCTATTTTGATGAGCTTCTTAAAGTTGTCAATATTGACAAAAATTTATTTAAATTAAATCTTAATTATTTTAAGCATCATACGGATGGTATTGAGACTAGTTGGTTAGATAGCAATCCAAATATCGGGAAGATATATAAAGATAATCTTAGCAATCTGTTAGGGAGCCCCAGAGAAAAGAGTCAAGAAATATTATCAATCCACAAAGATATTGCAGCTTCAGCCCAAGCCGTTTATGAGTTTATTTTTTTTGATATTCTAAACAAATTATATACCCAGTCGAAAAATGATAATCTCTGTTTATCAGGTGGATGCGCTATGAATTCTGTAGCAAATGGAAAAATTATAAATAATACTCCGTACAAAAAAATATTTATTAATTATTCCCCATCTGATTCAGGAGGTGCTATTGGCTCTGCAATACTTGCACTAAAAAAATTAAAGCAATTAATTAACGTAGATTCTATTAATAATCCTTACTTAGGAAATAGCTATTCTAATTTGCAAATAAAAAATATTATTGGAGATTATAAAAAAAAATTTTTAGAAAAAAAAATAAAAACTCAATTTTTTGCAAATGAAGATAATAATAAACTTTTACAGTTTGTGGCTAAAGAAATTACAAATAAAAAAATTATAGGACTATTTACTGGTCGAATGGAATTTGGATCAAGAGCCCTTGGCAATAGATCTATTATTGCAGATCCAAGAGATTTAGAAATAAGAAATATTTTAAATTTAAAGATAAAAAGAAGAGAAAGTTTTAGGCCCTTTGCCCCATCAATATTACAAGAGTACACAAAAGACTGGTTTGAAAAAGATGATGAGGTTCCTTTTATGTCGAAAGTTTATAAAGTTAAAAAAAATAAACAACACTTAATACCAGCTGTTGTGCACGTAGATGGCACAGGTAGATTACAGAGCGTAGATGGCAAGTATAATAAAAATTATTATAATTTAATTAAAGAGTTTTATAATTTAACTAAGGTACCTGTAATTTTGAATACATCTTTTAATGAAAATGAACCAATCGTTAGAAATCCTGAACAGGCCATAGAGTGTTTTTTGAGAACCGACATGGATTTGTTGGTCTTAGAAAACTATGTATTAAGCCGAAACTGATATATTTATGATTATTTTGTCCTCTTTAAGCGAAGCCTATCCTTTTGTTAGTTTATTTTTTTCTCTAATATTATTTCTTGGCCTTTATGCAATTGGCGAATTAATTTTTTTTAATAAGCAAATACATTCGATTTTTTTAAACATATCAGAATTAAAATATCAAAATATTTTGATTGCAGTCAATTTTCTTATGTTTATTTTGTTTCCAGTAGTTTTATTTCTACCATTTAGCAAGGAAATATTGAATCTTTTTTCAATTACCATTTTTTTATTTGGAATTTTGAAAATTTATTTTTTAATTAAAAAAAAAATTCAAATTAAAATTCAAAAATTAAATTTTGAAATTATTGTTTTTTTTTTACTATTGGTAGGTTTTCTTTTAGTCACTTTTAGTCCTGTAAACCACGCCGATTCTTTGGATTATCATATAGCTGGAGCAATGCATATTTTCAAAACAGGAAAACTACCAACCAGTTTAGAAAATTTTCATAATCTTCTAGTGAGCGGCGGAGAAGTTATTTATTCTCTTGGTTTTTTTTTTGGAGCAGAACAATTTGGGACTTTAGTTCAGTTTTCTGGTCTATTAAGTTTAGTTGGTGTTATAAAAAAATTTAAAAGTAAAAATAAAGTTTTTTTTATATTATTAATTTTATCTTCCCCAGTTCTGCTTTTTCTTGCAACCACTCCTAAGCCTCAGCTTTTTCATATTAGTTCAAATGCGATTATATTTGTTTTATTATTTATTAACTTTTCCAATACAATAGTAGCAAAAAAATTTTTTATCTCTCTCATAGTTGTTGTAAATATTTTTTTAATAAATTCAATAAATGCTAAATTTTCTTTTATCGTAAGTTCTTTTATCCTTTATGTATTATTATTACTTTTTGCTTACAAAAAAAATTTTTTATTGCAAACAGTATTAACAAGCTTTGTTTTAATTTTTTTCTTTTATTTTTGTTTTCCTTATTGGAAATCAATAACCTGGGGGGCAAGTTTTCTTAACTATCTCACCAGTCCATTCCCGGAGCATTTAGAGGGTGTTAAATTTTTTAAAAGTTATTTAATAAATTACAAAAGAGAAACTTCACTAATTTATTTATTTTTACCTGAATCACCAGGGCAATTCACTGATGCTTTAGGTCTTGGTTCTTTGATTATTATTTATTTTTTTTTAAGAAAAGAAATTATTTTTATTTATTTTGCTATTATCTTTTCTTTTTTTGTTACCACTAACTACATATTTGGTCAGCCTTCTTCTCGGTTTTTTTTTGAATTGTATATATGGAGTATCCTGCTGATTGCTTCTTTAAGAGAGCTAAACATTGAAACAAAATTAAGAGCCGTATTTTATCCTCAATTTGTACTAACCATTTTTGCTCTATGGTATGGAGTTTTTACTATGAGTTACGGCTTTATAAATTCAAATCTTAAAAATTACGTAATGAATACTACTGCAAATGGCTATTCTTTATTTAATTGGTCTAATGAATTTGTAAGCAAACAAGATAGAGTTATCTCTATGCACCGATCTATTTCTCTAGGCAAAGCAACCACGATATCGACTAATTTTTTATATTATGCAAATTCACAAGGAGGAGTTTTGCATTCTTATCATTTAAAAAATATTCTAAACAAAAATAGTGAAATGGGATCAACCTATCTTTTAACATTTGGTGATAAAAATAATGTTAGCATTTTTATTGATTGTATAGATTTTTTATATAAAGAAAAAAAAGATGTTGGAAGGAATCTTGGAAGAAATCCATTTAATAAATCTTCATATTATGATGGATATTTATTTAAACTAAAGAATATTGAGGAGACAGAATGTCTAAAATACAAACAAGATTAATAACTAAATATTTTTGAAAGTGGTGAAAAAATATTAAATCTTGAATATGTAGGATGCAAAGACCATAATATTACAATAAATAGAAATAAAATTTTTTTGTACAAACTTAAATTATTTTTAATTATGAATATTTTATAAAAAATATAAATCATAAATGGATAGCTTAGGTTAATAAGTCTTATAATATTTTTCCCTGTTGCAATAGGACCGGAAATGAAGGGAGTTATCATAGTTAGAAAAACAATTATTATTGAAAAAATAAAAACACTATTCTGTGCACGGGTTAAAACTTTTAAATTAAAAAATAAAAAAAATAATAAAATTGGAAAAAAATTGAAAAAAGGTAAAATTATAAAAAATAAAAATTCTTTAAGTGAATAATTAAATACGAAAAGTCCAAATCTTTGTTCAGGAGTAAAAGCACCAATATTATCAACGCCAACAATATTTGCATGATATTTATTTAATAAAAAAATTGATGAGAAAATAATTAGGTTTGTCACGATACTATTAAGTGAAAATGTATATTTTTTTTTATAAATTACCTTTCCGATTATTAAAGATAGAATAAAAAAAAAAGATTCAAGTCTTGATACTGTAGCAAGAAATATGCTCAGAGATAATAACCACTTATTATAGCTAATAAATGAAAGTATTAATAATGTTCCTGATAATAAAAATAGTAAGTCATTTATCATAAGCGGGTTAGCAAGGTAATATCGCATTATGTATGGATTAAATATTATTAATGAAAATAAAAAAATTTGAAAATTTATTTCAACATTTAATTTATGAAAAATTTTTTTAAATATGAAAAGTATTAAACCGATCAGGCAAAAAGAAAAAACTCTAAAGATTACGTATGTATCGACGATTAAATATTTTGAAATGACACCACTTATATAGGGCAATAGGAACCTTTGAGCCTTGTGATATGGGAGTTTTTCTGTAGAAATATTTGGTGCAGCTTCAGCTATCTTAAAATAAGTTATGCCATCTGTTTGACCATACAAAATACTTTCATTGTAATTAAAAAAATTATTACTTAGAATTAGAAATATAAATGAAAATAAAAAAAATTTATTAATAGAGTTCGAATCTGATTTTATCATTGGTAATTAATAAAATTAATTTACAAAGTTAGTTTATGTATCACAAAATAAAGCTCAATATACAATTTGTTAAAATTAATAATCAAAAAATAGGCAACATAAATAATTATTATAAAGTAGTATTTTTTTTATTTTTATCAATTCTTACTTTTAAATTTTTAACTTATGAACACTATCCAGTACATGATGAGATAGTTTCAGTAACTACATTATCAAGCATTAAAACTTCTTTTGTAAAATTTGCAGCAAATAATCATTTATTGTCAACGTGGTTAGGCAATACAATTATTTATACCTTTGGTTTAGACCTTATGAAAATTCGACTAGTTTCTTTTATTAGTTTTTTACTAATGTCATGGGTAGTCCAGATTTTATTTAAAGATTGGGCGAAAACATTTTTATTTTTACTAATTTGCACAAGTACAGATGTTATCATTACCTATTATTCTTTATACAGAGGATACGCAATTTCATCTTTATTATTTTGTTATATTTTTTTGTTAATAAGTGACAATTCAAATTATTTAGGAAATTTAAAAAAAATTTATTTTATCTTGTCTGTTTTAGTTTTTCACAATCAATCCACTTTATTTTTAGTAATACCAATTTTAATAGGTATTACTTGCGATTTATTAAAGTCACAAACTGAGAGCTATTTCAATCGATTAAAAATTCCTGCATTTTACTTTTTTACTCCGTTTGTTATTTTATGCATTATTTTTTCTTTTATTGAAGGGGTTTATTTATCTAAAATATTTATTGATCTCACAGAAATCCAAGAGCAAATCAAATTAATTGAAAATAATATTATTTTTATTTTATATTCTGGATTTAATAATATTTTTTTTAATGATTTTACAAATGTAACGCTCTTAAATACATTCCCAGATTTTATTTCAAAAGTTAAGAATGACTATTTATTATTTACTATTTTTGCTATAGCTTTAATAAAAAGCATATATTTTATATTTAAAAAAAATCAAAATTTAATTGATTATATTATTTTAATTTTTTTTATTTGTTTTATTTTAATAAATCGAAATGGACCGGTAAGAATTTATACAGGTTTTGTTTCTTTTTTTATCATTTACATCTTAAAAGATTTAAATTTAAATTATTATAAAGAAAAGTTAAAATTTAATATTCTCACTACTCATATCATTATTGTTTTAATTTTCTTTAAGTTATTTAGTATTGAATTTATAAAAACTGAGAATAAAAAAATACAATATTTATCTTTTTATAATAATATGAATGATTGTAGTTTTCCTGCACAAAAAAATTTACTTGAATTTGAGAAACATCTTGCATATTTTGTTTATTTAGAAAAATGTAAATTAAAGCCAGATATAAGTAGTTTTTATAAATTTTACAAAGCATAATTTTTTAGTTAACAGTCTAATAGTTATGTTCTATTTTTTTTTAATTTTTTGTAACCTTGTTTTTTTATTCTTTTTTAAAAAGATCTCAGGGTATATTAATGTATTTGATTTACCTGATGACAAAAGAAAAATTCATACTAATAAAATATCACTATTAGGTGGTTTAATTTTTTTAATAAATATATTTTGTTATTTAATCTATGAAGTTATTATTATCAAATCATTCATATTTGAAACTTTAGGTTTTCAAAAACACTTATCGGCATTTATATTTATTTGTTCTTTAATTGTCTTGTTTGTAATTGGTTTTGTTGATGATAAAGTTAAACTGTCAGCAAAACTTAGGTTAGCGCTTTTAACAATCATTATTTCTGCAAACTTATTAATTAATCCAGAACTAAATATTTCTTTAATTAAATTGAGTTTCACAAGTCCATTTTCAATAGGAGACTTTTCATTTTTTTGGAGCTTTTTATGTTTTCTTCTTTTTATTAACGCCTTTAATTTTTTTGATGGTCTGAATTTGCAAAGCGCAGGTTTAATTTATTCTATTTGTATTTTTTTTCTTTATAAAAATATATTTTTTGACTTTTTTATTGTAATTTTTATAGCTAATACTGTTTTTCTTTATTTAAATTACCATTCAAAAACTTTCTTGGGGAATAGTGGATCTTTTTTCTTACCTTTTTTATTTGGAGCATTTTTCATTAGTTCATATAATAATACTCCAAGTCTGATGGCCGATGAGATCGTGGTTTTGATGTTAATACCAGGTTGGGACCTACTTAGGTTATTTTTTCTAAGAATTGTACACAAAAAAAATCCAATGACCGCAGATAACAATCATATCCATCATTACTTAATAAAAAAATTCTCAGGGACAAAATCAGCCATGATAATTCAATTATTAATATGGATCCCTTTTTTTCTCTCGCAGTACCTGGGTTACATATATTTTATACTAATAGCTCAAACTATTTGTTATTTTTTAATTATCGCAAGATATAAAAGTTAATATTTTTTTAAAACAATAACTGGGTACTGAAAGTACTTTGTAAAAAAAATCGGAAATTTTTTTTCTAATGTCATAAGAATTTTAAACATGTATTTACCAATAAAATTATTTGGAAAAAGCAGTTTCTGATGTTGTGAAGCAAAAGATCTCCATGGATATAACTTTACATCTGCCAAATTTGAAAATCGGTTCCACCATTCATTTTTGTGACAAAAAAAATAAAGATCGTCATCATTTTTTTCTTTTTTTATAAGTAAGATATTTTTAATTTTATTAATGATAGTGTCTGGATTGCTATACACTACGATAATAGGTGCATTTTTTTTAGAGGCAGAAATTAGTTTTTTTACTACGTCTGCTTGTTTATTTTTATTTATATGATAAATGGTGTGCAAACTAATAATAGTATCAAAAAAATTTTTTTTGAATTTAATTTTTTCAAAATCGTAACAATAATATTTACCCCTCCGACCCAATTTTTTTTTAGCCTGTTTAATTGCATCTTTTGAAAAATCTACACAATGTCTAGTTGTAAAATTTTTAGAATATTCTAAGTATTCTTTGTATTGGATAGGTCCACTAGCAAAATCTAAAATATGATTTCCTTTTTTTGCAATGTAATTATTTATTTTTTTTCTACAATGAGTAACGTATTCACGTGCGACTTCTCTTAAATCTTCAAATAATTCGGCATCTTTAGTAATTTTTTTTCTTTTACTCCATCCATCTTCATTATAAAATTTAAATACATTCATGAATTCTTTTATCAATAATGAAAAAAAATAAATATAATATAATTCATATAACAAACGAACTATCCGAAAAAAATTATAGTATTTCTACTCTTATATTATTTTTAATTAATAAATTAATCAAAGATACTAATAACAAAATTTTTGTCGAAACTGTCAAATTAAAACCTGATTTAGCTCCTTCGGTGCAAATTGTATTATTTAAAAATAGATGGCTAGATTTTTTTAATATTAAAAATAAAATAATTGCAAGCAATCAGCCAAATACTATATTTCATTTGCATGGTTTGTGGTCTACCTTGCAATTGTATTCATTTATCATACTTACTTATTTTAATTTTCCTACGGTTGTGCATGCTCATGGTATGCTATTGGCGCCAGCCTTAAACCAAAATGGGCACATAAAGAAGAAAGTTAAAAATTTTATTCTTTTTTTTTTAAAACTTCTAAGTAAAAATAAAAAGCTAATATTTATAGCAATTACTATTGAAGAAAAGTTATCAATTGTTCAATATTTTCCTCAGGCTGAAATTTTAATTATCCCTAATCCTATACCATTTGAAAAAAATATAAATAACAAAAAATTTAATTTTACTAATAAAAAAATATTTACATTTTTTGGAAGAATACATCCTCATAAAAACATAGAATATATTATTAATTTATTTTTAAAATCAAAATTACCAAAAAATTGCTACCTACACATTTACGGAATTAATGATGATTTAGAATACTTAGCAAAATTAAAAAAGTTAATACAAGATAATAAAAACATAAAAATTTTACAACCAGTTTTTGGAAATCGTAAGTTAAAAATTATGAATTTAGCTTGGGTTAATATTTTGTTATCAAAGTCTGAAGTGCTAAGTCTTTCATTATTAGAGTCTGGGTTGAATGGATTACCTACATTAGTAAACGAAAATTTTTATTTACCAGAAAACGATACTGTATCAATAAAAGCTAGATCTAATGATGTGAGCACTATGTACAAATTTCAAGAAATTGCTAATTGGTCAAAAACTCACCGAGAAAGTCTATTTAAAAAGTCTGTTCATTCCTTCCAAGTGTACAAAAAAAACACAGAGAAATTTTTAATGACACAAATTTATAATTTGTACACATCAATCAATCTTCAGATTAAAAAAACAAAACCCAATTTTTCTAATTTTATAGTCACATCTATTATTTATGGATTTAATTTTTTCTTACCTTCTTCAATGGTGGTTTTTTTCTATTTATCGGGCAATGCTGAAATTGCTGCCGAAAGTGGTATATTTACGATATCAAGTATCTCGATTACTCAAATTTTGTCTAGCAACATGAGAAGTTTGGCTATTGCTAATAAAGCAGTAAAAATAAACTTAGATTCATATTTTATTTTTAGATTTTTATTTTCAATTGTTTACCTAACAATATTAGTTTTTTTAATATTGCCAAAGTCGCATTTGCAATATCCTACTTTTATATTTTTCTTATCTTGTACAATCTTATTACAATGGATTTTTGAAATCAAACTAGTGAAATATGAACTGCAGAATAATCAATTTAATCAATTTATAATATTAGCTTGCTACTCGATGATTGTAATAGTTAGTATTTTTTTATCAACTAATAATAATGTAGCTTCATTAAATTATTTATTAATTTTATTTTGCTTATGTATTCTAGGATCTTTATCAAAAGATTTTTTATTGATAATAAAAAATATTAATTTAAATAAATTTTCTTTTTTTTTTTTAAAAAAACACATTATAAATTTCAGTTTTTCTCCACTCTTTTCTTCTTTTTCGCTAGTTTTTAGTGGACTTTTTTGGAGATTTTCTATTTATTCTTTATTTGAAAAATCTATAGCTGGATTATTATTTGCTGGTTATACATTAGGGTCATTTTCAGCAACTTTATTTAATTTAATTTTAGGTCCGGCTTATATTAAAACCAAAATAAAGTTGGGTAGAAAAACAAAATTTTTTGTTTTTCTACTTTTTTCTTTTATTTTATTTCTTAACATTAATATTTATTTAAATTTAGAATATACGTATGAGATATTTGAAGATTATTTATTCAATGTAGATAAATTGTTTTACATTGTATCAATGCATTCGATATTAGGTTCTTTTTTCATGACTTACGCAATGTATCAAAGACACAGAATGATATCCCATCAAAGTAGAGAACAAAAAGTTTTTATTAGGGATTTAATTTATAACATTATTATATCCGCATTGTTTCCTTTTCTCTATTGGTTAAATAATGTTGATGGAATAGTAAACCTTTATCTTATTAGCTCATTGATTGCAGTTATTTTTTATAAACCTTTGTTAATCAGTTTTTATAAAAAGTAAAATGTCTCATATTCTAAAAAAAAATAAGCAACTTTATTTTTATATCAAGCTATTTATTTTTTCACTTTTATCTTTTATCTTTATTAAAACACTTGTAGTTTACAAGGGTAACTTATTAATATATATTTTATTTTCTTTAGTAAGCAATTACCTAATTTGGTTTTCATTTCGTAAAAATTTCTCTTTTTTTGAAACTTTTTTTTGCTTATTTCTTTGGTTAGGATTTTGGTTTAAATTTTCAGTTACTTTATCTTTTAGAGATCAGATTTTTTCAGAAGGGTTAGTGGGTTTATTTAGTTACTCGCCTGCGGAATTTGATTCCGCGCTTATAGTTTCTACAGTAGGAATTGCCGGAGTAATTTTTGCTGGTCATGTTCGTGAATTTTTTTTTTCTTATCCTGAAATAAATATCAAGAATTTTAACAAAAGTTTATTCTATGTAAAATATAAAAATATAATACTTATTACTTTTCTTATATTAGTTGTATTTGTCTCTTTTATTAATTTTTATTTAGAAATATATCAAAAAGGTCTTGTGCCTATTGAACGTTATAATTTTTTTTTTTCAGGTTTTATTAAAATATTATTATTGTTTGGTTTAACAAGCCTTTCGTCTTTTATTTTATATTTTGAAATTATTTCTTTTAAAAAATTATCATTTATTACATTTTTTGTTGTTGTAATTGAAACTCTACTTTCCTCTGTTTCGATGATTAGCAGGTCAATGATTTTTGGCATTGGTGCACTCTATTTTGCAATGTATAAATTTACGAAAAATATTAAAGAGCATTTTAATATATTTTTTTTTTTAAAAAATTTATTTTTAGTTATTTGTTTGTTTTATATTTCTGTAGTGTCATCTAATTATTTGAGGATGGCATATTTTTACATTGGTGCTGATATATCACTTAAAGAGAATAATCTAAATACTTACCAAGCAAATAAAAAAAACATTTTTAAAAATGAATTTTTAGAGAAAAATCAATTTATTACACCTAATAAGAATTATTTAATTATTATAGATAAGGAAGATTTAAAAAATACTGTCAGTTTAAATCATTTTTTGTCGTTAGCAGCCTACCGCTGGGTTGGTATAGACGGAGTAATGTCTGTTGTAGGTAGAGGTGATATTTTGAGTTTTGAACTTTTAAAAAAATCATTTTTAGACAGATTTGATATAACATCTTCACAATTTTACGAAAAAACCTTTAATTTAACAAATACCGTCGTTATTAATAATGCAAAAGGCAACATATTACCAGGCATGATAGCCTTTTTATATTATTCAGGTTCTTTGCTTTTTTTATTTGTATCTGTAGCAATCCTTTGTCTTTTTGCATCAACAGTTGAGTTCATATCTTTCATGATTAGTAAAAAAAATATGTTTTTTTCTTCTTTGGTTTCTATGATTATTGCTTATCGATTTATTCATTTTGGATACTTGCCTCATCAATCATATTTGTTATTTGGATCTTTATTTTTTGTAATTTCCTTGGTTTTTCTTTTCTTTTATATAAGCAAAAAGCTACAAAAAAATTAAATTAATTATTAATTTATAAAATGATTATTATTACCATATTCAATTGCTTAATCTTATTATCAATATTTGGTTATGCGTTTATTTTTAAAAAAATTGTAAAAAAAAATTTAATTTATTCTATTAATAATATCGATTTCTTTTATGGGTTATTTATTTTGGTTTTATTATCATTATTTATTAATTTTTTTGCTCCATTAAAATTTTTTTCTATACCCATAGTGATAATTGGTTTGTTACTATTTATTTATGGAAAAAAAATAAAAATATATAACATTAATTTTATTTTTTATTTAATAACAATACCAGTTATTTCTTTTTTTTCTTATTTTAACGGCAGTAATGTAGATTCTCCCATGTACCATCTCCAGGTTTTGAAATGGATGAGTGAACATAAAATTAGCTTAGGCTTAATTAATCTTGAAATAAGACTGGGTATGAACTCTTCTTGGCATTCATTTTTGGCATTGATGGATTTTGGCTTTAAAACCTGGAGCTCTAAATATTACATAAGCAATATATTAATAGCTGTTATTATAGTTCAAGTGATTTCCCAAAAAACACTATCTCTTAGTAATTTATTTCTATTCTTATCAGTTTGCTATTTAACTTTATTCAGTTATTTGCACCCATTTAATAATGGAATTATCCTAAATCATTTAGGTAACCCTGAAGTTGATATTGCCTCTATGGTACTGTTTTTTTTTTCAATTTATCTTTTTTTAAAATTAGTAGAAACAAATTTTGCAAGTAAAGAGCTAACTGACTTATTATCAGTTGTAATTTTTTTATCTATTTCAACTAAACTTTCAAATATATCATTAGTTTTGATTCCTATTTATATTTTCTTTAAACATAAGCAGTATTTTTTTTTAAATTCTACACATTATATAATTTTGATGACTAGCTGTTTGTGGACAGCGAGAGGTTTTTTAATTAGTGGCTGTTTTTTATTCCCTGTAAAATCTACTTGTTTTAATACAGCGTGGCTGGAAAGTGTTGACAAGATTGAGCATTATTCAAAAATTATTATGGGTTTTGCAAGAGATACTAGGTTAAGAGATAAATATACAAATTTTGATTATATCATAGATTCTAATCAGTGGATTTTACCATGGTTTCAGGATTATTTTTTAAATACTTCGTTACTTAAGATTTCAACCGTACTTTTGCTTTTATCTACATTTCTAGCAATTTTATTTTTAATTTTAAATAAAAGTTTTCACATACACAATATTATAAAAAAAAATGTTATATTTATTTTAATTTATTTTATTATTACCGCTTTAATTTGGTTTCAAGCTCCTGAAATACGATTTGGTTGGGGATGGATTATAGCATTTCCATGTCTTATTGTATCAGGACTAATTTTTCATTTATCATATATAAAAAAAATAAAGCAATTCTACTTTTCTTCTATTCTAGCTGGATTGTTTATTTTATTAGTCTTCAAGCATTTAGAGAAATTTCAAATACAACATTTAATTTTAAATAAAAAGATATATAGCTATGAAAATATTATAAAAATAGGCAATTACAACAATGTAGATTTTTATCAATCAACAAATAGTCAATGTCTAGATTTTATTAAAGTATGTGTTAACCAGTTAAAAAAAAGATACAGTGTAGTTTCTAAATTTCATTATAAAATTTATTTAAGTGAAGACTTTTAAAAAAAAAAATCCATTAATTTCTATAATTTTAGCAACTAATAATAGCGAAAACACAATCGCTAACACATTAGCCTCAATCAAAAAACAAATTTTTAAAAATTATGAAATTATAGTCATAGATAAAAAATCAACAGATAATACGATTAGAATAATTAGAAAAAAGAAATTAAAAAGCAGAATTTATATTGGAAGAGATACGGGAATTTATGATGCAATAAATAAGGGTATTTTAAAATCAAAAGGAAAAATTATTTCAATATTACATAGCGATGATTTTTACTATGATAAATATACACTGCTCAATGTGAGTAAGACTTTTTATAAACATAATGTTGATATTGTGTATGGAGACTTATTGTATGTAAAAAAAAATAACAAAAATTTTGTCATTCGATATTGGAGAAGTGGTACTTTTGTAAAAAATCTTTTTATAAGAGGATGGAGTCCGGCCCATCCAACTTTTTTTTGCACAAAAAAAACATATGTTGCTGGAAAATTATACAAAACAAATATAGGAAATTCTTCAGATATTGAGCTTATGTATAGATATTTGGAAATTATAGGTTTCCAGTCTAGATATTTAAAAAAAATTTTAGTTGTTATGCGTTATGGTGGCATGTCTAACAACAGTATAAGAAAAATTATTTCACAAAATATAGCAACTTTAAAATTTTTAAAAATTCATAAGAATCCGTTTGCTATTTTAAATTTTTTTGCTCACAAGTTAATAAATAGATTTATGCAATTTTTATATGCAAGGAGATACAATGGACATAAATAAAGTGGATAGCTTTTTAAAAAATCTTTCAATATTTTGTTTTTTAATCTTTCCTGCATCGCTAGTGGCAGGCCCTTTTGCTGCAGAGCTATCTATGAATGTAGTATCAATTATTTTTTTGTATAATGTATTCAGGAAAAAAGATTTTTTTTTTTTTAAACAAAAATTTTTTTTAATTTTCATTTTATTTTATACTTATCTTTTATTAAGTAGTTTTTTTTCAGAATATACAAAAGAAATTGTATACAAAAATTTATTTTATTTTAGATTTATTATATTCGTATATGCTGTTTTTGATTTATTATTAAACAACAAGACTATTATTTTATTATTTTATAAAATTTTAGCACTTACTTTACTTTTGGTTTCTGCTGACGCTTATGGACAATATTTATTTGGTTTTAATTTAATTGGTTATACACAAATTAGAGAAGATAGAGTTGCTGGTTTATTTGGAGACAAAATGATTTTAGGTAGTTATCTGGCTCGACTTTTTCCATTATTAATCGGTCTTTTTTTTTATAATCTAAAATTTTTAAAATTTAGAGAAATTGTAATAAGCGTTATAGTCATAATTATTTGCTTAATAATGATAGTGATTTCTGGAGAGAGAATGGCTCTGACTGTAACACTTATATATTGTTTTGCCGCTTGTGTACTATTTGATTTTTATAAAAAAATAAAAGCTATTTTTTCTTTTTTAATCCTAGCAATTATTTCATTAATGCTAATTTTGCAACCAAATTTATATAACAGACATTACCAGCAAACAATAAGCCAAGTTAATTTTAAATTTGATAATAAAAATTTTTTTTCTAATTTTTTATATTATACAGAAACTTACGAAACTGCTTTTTCCGGTTTTTTAGACAAAAAAATTATTGGACAAGGACCCAGATCCTTTAGACTGTTTTGTTCCAAGACCAAATTTATCCATGAAAAAGAATTAAAATATAGTCTAAGCATGGAAGACCTTCTTGACCTAAAAAGAATAAATATCGACAACGTATTTGTTGAAAAAAATAATTCTATAAAAAAAGGAGATATTCTTTTTACTTATCGTGTAAACAATAAAAGTATTAATTACATAGCACAAGAGGATATGGCTGATTTCAGCACCAACATAAATAAAAATCTTATAGGCAAAACAATTGATACCAATAAGTACAATATTTATTATAAACAATATCGAAATGGCTGCACCACGCATCCACATAATTTTTATTTACAACTCTTGTCAGAAACTGGAATTATTGGTTTTTCTTTTATATTTTTAATCTTTTCTTATTTTGTATACTTGATGATTAAATGTTTTTATTTCACAGTATTTGTAAAAAGAAAAGTAATGTCTAATTTGCAAATTAGTCTCGCGCTTGGTTTTGTAACAACATTGCTGCCCATTATTCCTAATGGAAACTTTTTTAATAATTGGCTTAACATGATAATGATTTTTCCTGTAGGTTTTTATATTTTTGCAACACATAAAAATAACTCATAAAATGTTGCAAAGTTTTCAAATTAAAAATTTTTTTATAATTAGTGTAATTGTGTTTTTTATATTCTTGTGGGACGCCCCAGCAACTATAGGAATTGACTTCGATTTTAGATATATAATTTTATTGATAGCCCCGCTTGTTCTGAAAGAAATTGTAAATGATTTATTAAAAAATAAGAATTTCAGGTTTTTATACCTTTGTTTGGGTATCTTTTCTTTTCTAATCTTGCACGGTATTTTTTTAAAAGATTTTTTAGATTCTAATTTTTTTTCTAGTGCTTTTTTTTCGATATATTTATTTGCTATTGCTTATTATTATTTTCAATTAATTTTAGAAAATAAAAAAAATGTAATTATTTTATTTTTAATTATTTTTTTTTCAATGATTGCTACTTTTTTTTTTACAAATTATACTTCTAATCCAGAACCATTTTCATGTGGTGCTATTAAAAATTATTTAAGTGGCAAAAATAATCCTTCATCTAAATATTTTTTTTTACACTTTATTTCATCTTATAAAATTTTGTTTCAAGAAAACTCTCATTTTGCTATGACCTCAGTTTCTATAATTTTATTTTCATTTTTTTTATTTTTTCATAGCAAAATTTCAAAAATTTTTTTCACGATTTTAGTTTTGTTTATAATAATAAGCCTACTAAAAAGTTCAGCAACTTTAATAGCTGGTTTATTCGCATCTTCTATTGCCCTAATTTTATTTGATTACAAAAGAATTGGCCATCTTTTAGCAGGGGCTATGATGTTTTTATCTATTCTTCTACTGTATAATTTTATTCAAGACGTTGTTTGTATGAAAAAAATTAATCCTAATTTTGAAGGAACTAATTATATTAGTCAGTACAATTTAGAATTTTTGCAAAAAAAATCACAGATAACGATACTTCCTGAAGGAGTTCCACTAAACTCAAATGAGGGCTCTATTTCAGCTGCTGTTTTTTTTCATGCTTTAAATGTTTCAATATACTCTTTTGCAAAAAGGCCATTGGGATGGGGGTTGCAAGGATATGAGACTGCATTTTTGAATTATAACAAAAATAATAAGGATATAAATGTAAAATTGAGCATATATAATTCTAAAGACGCTACAAATAATTTTTTTAAAATAATTACTGAATTTGGAATATTTGGTTTCTTCATTTATTTGCTACTTGCATTTATTTTAATAGATAAAAAAGTTTCATTAGAAAATAAAATATTTTTATTTCCTTTTTTAATTACCCAGTCAATACGAGGGGCCGGTTATTTTAATGGAGGATTTCTTTTGATAATGTTTATTTTATTAATTTTACAATTTAAAAATAAATAAAAAACTATTTAGACAAGTAATTTTAGTCTAGTATAAATAATTATGATTATTAAATTAATAACTGTTATTATTCCTTGTTTTAACGAGGAAAAGACAATTGAAATAATTGTTGAAAAAGTTCAGAAATATAAAAACCATCCTCTTGAGATTATTATTGTTGATGATTGTTCTATAGATAGCACTGCATTAATTATTCAAAAAATTGTTGATATATATCCAAATATTAAAACTTTCAGGCACAATATTAATCAGGGTAAGGGAGCTGCCGTTTGCACGGGAATTAAGCATGCTATAGGAGATGTGATTATTATTCAGGATGCAGACCTTGAATACGATCCATATGATTATACTGCTTTAATAGAGCCATTTTTAAAAACAGATGCAGACGTTGTTTATGGAACAAGATTTAAGGGAGCAAGCTACACAAGGTTGCATTTTTTTTGGCACTATTTGGCAAATAAAATCTTAACGACCATGACAAATGTTGCAACAAATTTAAACATGAGCGATATGGAGACTGGTTACAAACTTTTTAAAACAGAGATAGTTAAAAATCTTATTCTTAAAGAAAAATCTTTTGGAATCGAACCAGAAATTACAATCAAGTTGGCAAAAAAGAAATATATTTTTTATGAGGTTCCTATAAGCTATAATGGCAGATCGTACGACCAAGGGAAAAAAATTACACTTAAAGATGCATTTATAGCTATCTATTGCATATTTAGGTATCGATGGTTTAATTAGTTGATATTTTTAATTAGCTTTGTTCTATTCTTTTAGAATATTAGAAAATATTCTGTATGAAAATTGATTTGTCATTTTAATTTTTTTTTCTAAGTCAGGATAGTAAGTGCACCAAATTTTTGTATAAGAACAATTTGTCGAATTATAAAATATTAAGTTCTCTAAATTAATTTTTTTATATCCATGATTAGAATAAATATTCGGCCATCCTTTATTTTTAACGTTATCTTCTATCTTTAATATTCTGGGTAGCTGCTTTCCAAAAAAAAATAAAATTGAAATAAATAAAACGATGTTTAAATATTTAATATTTTGAAAATTATCAGCAAAAAATTTTTTTATTATTTTTATATAAATCATTATTATAATGATAACTATCGATGAGTAGCCAAATCTATATACGGGTGCCTGTGCAAACCAAATTAAAAGACTAATAATAGAAAATGTTAATATATAATTTAATTTTTGCGTTGAATATTTTTTTACATTTTTACTATTTTTTCTTAAAATTATATAAAGACAAACAAGAACACATACAAAAGGCAAAATTTTATAAAAAATATATACTAAATGTTTTTTTGCCCACGTTTTTATCCAGTTAAATTCTTTAATAAATTCTTTTTGGTCATATACTTTTTGATCTGGATATCCTTTTGCCCACGCCTCTGTTTCGATACGCACATTTTCTGTATTGATTGATTGATTATTAGTGGTTGACCACTTTAATGCAGAAACACAGGTAATTTTAATAGGATAAACAGCACATCCACTTACTAAAATATTTTTTAATAGCCATGAAAGTAAAAAAAAACCACTTAACACTGTAGTCATATTTATATTTATTTTTTTGTATAAAAAAATCCATGTTAGTGGAAATATTAGTACTAAGATAAATGATATTTTATTTAAAAATATAAAAATAGATAATATTAAAAGTTTATTAAAATTAATTTCTGAAAAATTTCTCTTTAGAATTTCCGATATTAAAAAAAAAAATAAAAAATGACCCGGGGCATCATTTCCATAATCACTATATCCGCTCATTTTTAAAGCGATAAAAATTATTATGCAAATCAAATAGATAAAATGAATATTTGAAATATTTTTTTCTTTTAAATAACTAATAACACTGGAATAAAAATTTAATATTACTGCGCTAGCTAAAATTGCCGAAGGAATAGTTATGCCATTTTCTAAAAATAAATAGTTATTAAATATTGCACTCGTGTATTGAATTATGGAAACGAACCCAAAGCGATGATGAATATTCGCAATGCCTAAATTAATTTTTTCAGAATTTATTAACCCAATATAGGGCAAATGATATAAGCCAGCGTCAGGCTGGTATACTTTACTATTGTATATTAAAAAAAAGGATATTGTAGATATCGTCAATATTGGAATCAAGATTTTTATATTAATTATATTTATCCTTATTTTTTTTTTAAAAAGGGATAAAATTAATATTATTAAAAAAACTAAGCTATTATTGGCTGGAGATAAGGGAGTAAAAAAATTTAAAATTAAAGCAATAATAGATATAAATATTATGCCGAAAATTATTTTTTGTGCATAAAAACTACCTCTATTTATAACCTCTTTACCTAAATTTAAAAAATGACCTGAACAAATTAAAAAAATTGAGGATATTAATAAATGTATGAAAATTTCTATCATTATTTAAATTTTAGTTTAAATAAACATTATTTGGTATAATTAAATAAAAATGAAAAAAGCAATTATATTTGGCGTTACAGGACAGGATGGGGCCTATTTATCAAGGTTACTTTTAAGCAAAAATTATACTGTTCATGGCGTAAAGCGCAGAAGTTCTAGTTTTAACACTGTGAGAATCGACGATATTTACAAAGACCCCCATAAAAAAAGCAATTTTTTTCTACATTATGGAGATTTGGCAGATTCTCTTTCCCTTTTAAAAATAATTCAAAAAATTAAACCAGATGAAATTTATAATTTAGGAGCCCAATCGCATGTTGGTGTTTCATTTGAGGTCCCAGAATATACAGCTAATGTTGATGCAATTGGCGCTCTGCGAATCTTAGATTCAATCAAAACCCTAAAGCTGGAAAAAAAAACGAAGTTTTATCAGGCAGGAACATCTGAAATGTTTGGAGCATCCAAGCCACCTCAAAATGAAAAAACTCAATTTTATCCAAGAAGCCCTTATGCTGTTGCCAAATTATATGCGCATTGGATTACTATAAATTATAGAGAAGCCTACAATATTTTTGCTTGTAATGGAATTTTATTTAATCATGAAAGTCCAATAAGAGGAGAAACATTTGTCACAAAAAAAATAGTTACTGCTCTTTGTCAAATATCCAAAAAAGGAACGGGTCATCTTTATCTGGGAAATTTATATGCCAAAAGGGATTGGGGGCATGCTAAAGACTATGTGGTGGCTATGTGGAAAATGTTGCAACAAAAAAAACCGAATGATTATGTTATTTCATCAGGTAAACAATATTCTGTAAAATTTTTTGTAGATTTGATTGCAAAAGAGTTAGGAATGCTAATCACTTGGAAAGGCAAAGGTTTGAATGAAAAGGGTTATTTGAATAATAAAATAATTATTTCCATTGATAAAAAGTATTTTAGACCAACTGAAGTAGATTCGTTATTAGGAGATTGTAGAAAAGTTAAAAAAGAACTTAAATGGAAACCACATTATGACATTTATTCTTTAGCAAAAGAAATGGTTAGTGAAGAAATAAAAAAAATTAATGCCAAATAAAAAAAGTAAGATTTTTGTTACTGGACACAAGGGTTTAGTGGGCTCAGCTGTGTTGAGAAGATTATATCACTTAGGCTATAAAAATATTTTGACTATAGATAAAAAAAAATTGGATTTAAGAAATCAAACACAAGTATTTAAATTTTTTAAAAAACATAAAATTGATGCTGTAATCAACGCAGCGGGAAAAGTTGGAGGGATTTATGCAAATAATAATTATAAAGCAAATTTTATTTATGATAATTTAGCGATTCAAAATAACGTAATTCATGCTTGCTATAAAAATAAAATAAAATCATTAATTTTTTTAGGATCAAGTTGTATTTATCCAAGAAATTCAAAGCAACCTATTAAAGAAAAATATTTGTTAACTGGTGAACTAGAAAAGACCAATGAGCCTTATGCTGTAGCCAAAATCGCCGGCATTAAGATGTGTGAAAGCTATAACTTTCAGTATAATACAAATTATAAATGTTTAATGCCGTGTAATTTATACGGACCAAACGATAATTATAATATTATGAATTCTCATTTTTTTCCTGCTTTAATAGTAAAAGCAATTAAGGCTAAAAAAAATAAAAAAAACAGAATTGTAATTTGGGGTAGTGGGAAATCTAAGAGAGAATTAATGTATGTAGATGACTTGGCCGACGCATGTATTTATTTTTTAGATAAGAAAACAAGAGAGTCGTTAATTAATGTTGGATCTGGCTTTGAAATGAGCATATTAAATTATGCAAAGTTTATTTTAAGAAATATAAACTTAAAATGCAAAATTGTTCTAGACAGAACTAAATTTGATGGAACACCTAGAAAAATTATCGATAGCTCAATTGCTAGAGGATACGGTTGGGTTCCAAAAATAGATCTTATTAACGGTTTTAATTTAACACTTAAAAGTTATTTATTAAAATATAGTAAATAAAAGTTATAGTAGTAAGCCAATTTGGTTGCGGGGCTTGGATTTGAACCAAGGACCTTCAGGTTATGAGCCTGACGAGCTACCAGACTGCTCCACCCCGCGATAAAGTTTTTTACTTATAGCATTATATTTTAAATTATCTACTTTTGTTAAATTTGGGTCTGACGTTGAAATATTTAAGATATTTACAAAAGAATACTATTTATGTACAAAACCTTGCCTGGTGATTATTGCAAAGGAGTAACACCCGATCCCATTCCGAACTCGGCAGTTAAGCCCTTTAGCGCCAATGGTACTTTGTCTTAAGGCACGGAAGAGT
>Ga0114963_10000077_pt1 | contig 56422 bp, 49 predicted proteins | sample C_131016_EF_Meta_FD_87019 | JGI IMG/M metagenome (GOLD analysis project Ga0114963, IMG submission 87019) | Freshwater microbial communities from Lake Croche, Canada to study carbon cycling - C_131016_EF_MetaG | ecosystem: Environmental > Aquatic > Freshwater > Lake | place: Lake Croche, Canada... | reverse complement strand
ATCTGGACCAGCCTGGGACAGAAACTCCATCACACCTGGTACTCAGTTTATGACAAAACTTAGATTAGGCCTTGAAAATATGATTAACAAACAAGGCAAGAAAACTTGGCTATTGAGCTCAAGCGATGAACCTGGAGAAGGAGAACATAAAATTATTTCAGAATGGCGCAAGGGAACCTATACAGGCAACTTCGCAGTATATGGCCTTGATGCCGATCTTATCGTTCTATCCATTCTCGGACGCGAATGTTGTTCTCTTAATAATAATGTATGGCTCTTTCGCGAAGAAGTTAATGCTGGAAAGATTACCTATGATGATATGGGTGAAGAAGTGTTTGAATGGTTTTCAATTAATGCCTTGCGAGATTGGTTATCTGCAGAGTTTCAAGAAAAACAACGTTTATTTATTCTTAACTACTGTTTTGCAATGTCAGTACTTGGTAATGATTTTCTCCCAAGTTCACTTGGTCTAAAAATCCGCGAAGATGGACACGGAGAACTTCTTGATATCATCAAATCACTCACCTCAAAAGATATCGCACTCATTAATCCCACAACCCTTGAAGTATCCATTGATGGTGTAAATCAGCTCTTTACTATACTATCAAGTGATGAAGAGATGCGTATTCAGAAGTATATTCATAAGAAACAAATGATGGCTCGTAATCTTGGACAAACTTCAGATGCCTCAAAAATAGGAGACAACAATTGGCCACTTTCACACGTTGAAGAAAATGTCCTTTTCGATGGCAAACAATTAGATAGTACTTGGAAGGAGAAATATATGACACATTTCTTCAATGGATTTAGTTATAATAAGCAAGATATTAGCAGAGTCTGTAAAGAATATTTGTATGGTATTCAGTGGATTTGGGCATACTATACTGGTGCAATAGATAATGTATGTTTCAACTGGTTCTATCCATTCAATCTACCTCCACTCTGGCAATGGCTTCGTGACTTTATTCGTGATTCTAAACAACTTCCAAACTTTCCTGAAAAAGTACTTGTAAAAGCTACTGATATTCGACCAGTTGAACAATTATCATTGGTGCTACCTTTAGAGAGCTGGTCTCTAATTCCACCTTGTAAGGAAAAAGCTTTGCCATTAGCTGCACCACAATTCTATCCATCTGTATTCTCATTTGAATCTGTTGGCAAAAGATACTTTTGGGAGTGTGAATCAATGATTCCTTTACCAAGCATTCTAGAAGTTAAACAAATTATTAGACACTATACTTAGTTGGATTTAGTTCGTTTAAAAAAGCTAAATAGACCAGGGCAGCATTTAGTGGCTAATTCTTGGACTGCTACATTTACTACTTTTGATACATCAATCATCGCCTCCAATGTTGGCTCAGCCACTAAATCATATATCATAAGTATCTCTGTTTCTTTATTATCGGGTGTTACCTCTTTGATTAAGATACGACCTAGTTGAATTGCCACAGCCTTCTTATCTGCACCAGAAGGAACTTTTCCATCAACTGTTACATTTTCTAGCTGTTTGATTACTTGCCCAATAGTCTTTGTAATTTTTACTGTACTATTAAGACTTGGGTCAGCAATAAAACTTGTAATTGCCTCTTTACAAGAATTGTATAAATGATTGGCAAGTTTCTTCTGCTCCTCTGTTAAACTACTTTCACTAATCATTGTCAGTCCCAGTTGTTGAGTCAGTTCTTTAAGTCCTGTAGCAGCTAAGGTAGTAACCGTAGTAACTGCCTCAGTTATAACAGGACTTACAGCACTTACATCAATCCCTACAGATTCAGCTAATTTCTCTACAGCCACTTCTGGAATTTTTGTGTGCTCTCGTAAGGCTAATTCGATCCGTTTTTGTTCTTCATCCCCACTCATCAAGAATATATCCTTAGGCCAGAAATTATTCATCTCCATCCTTCCACGTTAATAAAAATATTGATACTATTGATAATATAACACCCGCCTTCTTGAATCTAGTAAGTTTCTCTTGAAAATAAAATAATCCTATTGCTGATACAATGACATCACTCATAACATCCCAAAGAAGATTCATAATAGTTAATGAACTGTGTTTCAGTGATTCTAGAAATAAAAGTGGTTGGCACGCATATACAACCATTGAAATAAGAATAACGCCTCGCCATTTAAACCATCCTAAATTGTAAGCCTTTAGAGCACTTAATATAAAAGCATCTATTACTGCCATTGTTCCACCAAATCCTAAAGCAGTTAGGTCAAATTGTTGTAAAAAGAACATTACTCTAATTTTGTTTGTGAGAATAATTATTGAATTAACTATTTTCTCAAATGTGTAGGAACGATGGGTAATAACCAATCCGCTATTGAACCCGTTCATTTACGAATGTATACAAATATCATTCAAATAAAAGACCCAGTAAAACGACTCGGTATAATTAATACCTGTTTGGCTTCAATGGAATATGTTAGCTCCGCCAAACGAGCTGGAATATACAGCTACCTTCTTAACTATGTTGCCACCGTTAATTCAGGTGGTTCACCCCCTTTACTCCCGGGAGAACAACACAATTCACAACAATATCAACAGCAGCAACAACCTCAACAACATAATCCAGTTCCACGCTCTTTACATGCTAACTTTCAAGGCCCTGGTGCTACACATCCATCCCTTATGAATGTTCCTACCGCCTCTTCATATACCCAAGCACAGAGACAACAAGCCCAAATAATTACTCATACCGATAATACCCCAAGTTGGAAAGTCATTACAGATACTCCCAAACAAAAAGCAATGTCATATTTTGCCTCTTGTCTCGAAGTACTCAATATACAAGAAGAAGTTGCTTTAACTGAAGAGGCCCTTAAAAGTGCTTATAAGAAAATGGCACTACGCGCCCATCCAGATAAGGGCGGCTCTGAAGAATACTTTGAAGCTGTAACCCGTGCATATGCATACCTCTCTGAAATCCTTAAACATATGAAAGGTGGCAGACGAGATACAAATGGACGGGTTGAAGCCCCAACTACACTTAATACTGGTAGAGATTCAGATGCTGAAAAGTGGAAACACGTAGAACCTGTTAAATTAAATGCAAAGAATCTGGATATGAATGCGTTTAATAAACTTTTTGAACAAACACATATGCCTGATCCTGATGCTGATGGTTATGGTGATTGGCTTAAAGGCAGTGACTCTCGCGCAGCTGGTCCAAAGTTTAAAGGTGAATTTAATCGTGACGTCTTTAATCGTATGTTCGATGACGAAGCAAAGAAAGGCCAACGCCAATCTAATAATCTAATTGTTCATCCTGGAGAAATGGCACTTACTCTTAATCCAACTAGTGGCGTAGATTTAGTTGGTGAAAGACCTGACTCCTTTACAGCCGCACCCAACTCTAAATTCCAATTTACAGATTTGCGAGGTGCATATACATCTGAAAGCACTATCTCAGATAAAGTGTCAAATGTTCAAGTAGGAGAACGAAGTTTTGAACAATATAGAGCTTCAAGAGAGAAAGCACCTGATCCGTTTAACCAGTCAGAACTTCATAGTATTCGTGAGTTTGAATCAAGACAAAAACAGATGGATGACATGCGCGAAAGAAAACGTGCTGAAATGTCCGTTAGAAATCAAAACTATTTTGACCAAATGAAACAAAGAGTTATAACAGACGGCGTTGATTTAAATCAAGGAAAATTAACTTATTAATACCTATTTAAGGACAATGCTTATTATAATAAGTAAAGATGTTCCTAATTTCAGGATTATTTATGTTAATGAGTAGCCTATTAACACATAATGTATTGAACTCATACTCTAATACATATATGGCTCTTGATTATAAAGATAAACACGAAACAATTGGACATGTCAATTGTTTTTCATACCAGTTATATATAATTTATATGTGTTTATCATCAACTACTGCGGATGAATATACTCAAGCATCTTACTTATTCGCATCATTTATGTTTTTTGATATGGTACATTATATATTTTATATACGTAGAATTTCTACTTATTTACATCATATTATTACAATTTTAAGTATAGTTTATGTAAATAGTGAATATGCGTCTATCTATACCTTAGAAATATTTAATCATCTATTAATTCTATTTGAATCTACAAATCTACCAATGACTATATCTTGGATTGGAAACAAGTTTGGATATAAAGATTATATACTTTATATGATTTTTGGCACATTTACATTTTTATATTGGACATTTATACGTATAATTTATTTATCTTATTATATCTACAATACACCTAATTTTAATAATCAAATTACAATGCTACCGTTTCTAGCACTCAATCTGTTCTGGTTTAAACCATTAGTTCAGATGTACTTAAAAATAATCTTTAAAGTGACTAAAAATAATAACCTAAAAAATTAACATAATCTAATATTTAGAATGTCAGAGCTTCAATATGTTTTAGAATTATTTGATTTTATATCAATCGATGATATTACGGTTGATTCCCTTAAAAAAGCTTTTAAGAAAAAAGTATTACAAGTACACCCTGATAAAGGTGGTGATGCCATTGAGTTTGATGGAATGTTAGCAGGATTTGTATATTTATCAGAAACATTTCAACGCATAAATGGAGGCCGTGCAACCCTACAAAATGTCATATCACCCGATCAACTTCGCGATTTAAGACCAGATGAATTAGTCAATCGTGTTTTCGAAGAGTTTGATAATGAGAACTTCAATAAACAGTTTGAAGAAACACATAAAGCAGAAGGACACGGCTATCAAGATTGGCTTAAAAATAAATCTGATGACTGTAACTTAACTGAAGGAAAGTTTGGCGATGCTACACAAAAAGCCCCTACTTTTGATGAGAAGGACTTTAATAAATTATTTGAAGAAGCTGTAAAGAAGGATAAGCCAGAGCCAAGTGCTATTATTTTACATCCTGAAGCAATGGCATATATTTCAGGTAGTGTCATTGGAACAGATATCATTGAAAATGTTGCAGGGCGTGAAGGCGGTTATACATCAGATGTCTTTACTAATCCTGAATATACTGATATATTTTCTGCCTTTACTACTACGAATACAGTCGCAGATAAAGTTACAACCTTCAAAGAAACTAATAAAACTCTGGAGGATATAATTAATGAAAGAAATGCCCCTATTAAACCATTCGATAATTCTGAACGTCAAGCCCTATTTGACTTTGAAAAGAAGAAAGTGGCTGAACAGACTAAACACTTAGAGAAAGTAAAAGATTTCTTTGAGTTTGATGCTAAACAGAGTCAACAATTAGAAAATTGGCCTCCTGAAAAATATGGCAAAGATGCCTATAAGGGTTTCATTGTTGAGTTATAATTTATTCGTGCTTATTAAATAACATAATTACATTTAGTGGCTCCTTTCTACCGAAGCGCTGAGCGCGACCCATCACTTGTTCAATAAACTTCTCTTCTGTTTTATGCATAAATAGAAGATGTGTTGTATTCTCCAAATTCATTCCAGCTCCCTCAATCATTGAGTTTAGAAGTAAAACTTGTACATCTCCTTCCTTATAATCCTTCAATGTCTTCACAATCAACTTCTGATTTCCACCATCTAACATAACCGCTTTAATACCACGCTTTAACAATAATTCTTGATATCTAATTAGTACATTACCATTATCATTAAAAATAAGCCATTTACTAGTCTTATCTGATTCCATCTTTTCAATAAATTCACCCTCCAGATGTGTTTCTTTACAGCTATTTAAAAATGTATCTGTTAAAGTCTGTAACCTTTCAGAAAGTAATAATGAATTATATTTTAATTTCTTTAACAATGTAACTCTATCTCTCAAAATATTATACTCTTTTTCCATGAGCTCATCTGTTATTACAAATCTCTCTAATTCCTTTTCAGCTTCTGACAATAAATCTGCCTTCTGTAATAAATATTCAGCATATTTACCAGCAAAATCCTTGTATAATACTGGTGTAATTAATCCAGACTTATTCACAATGCGATTAAGAATATTGTGATCGCCAGTATTTAGTGCCTTAATTTGTTTATCGTCAACAATATCCTTAAATAATTGTATATGATCATCATTACATTCTATAGTTTGACTTTTTACCTCAGGAAGATTGAGTGATTTCTTGACAAACTCCATATCACATTTACACACAACCTTTGTGTGATCTCCAATATGATAAGGGCCTAACCGTGTTTGGTCTTTATATGAAGCAGACATTAACCACACAAACTTTGTTTGAACTGATGAACATACAAACTTATCCATAATATCAATTTCATCTATAATAATACGACATACTCCTATCTCATTATCATTTAGAACTTTCAAGTATGCTTCTGCAAAGCTATCCAGTAGCAAAATTACCTTATAGCGAGTAATAGAATCAGGATTCCCATACATATTCATTATATCCGCATATGATGCTGAAAATTTACACTTACTCATCTGACCTTTAAAAATAGTTTCGATTGATTCTCTCCACTGACCATAAATATTTTGAGGTACAATTATTATTGTTGGGCCTGGATTTAAATCCGTTCGAATATGTGTAAGAATCGCATACGTTTTACCAGAACCAGGTGGGTCATTCATTACACCAAGACACACATCATATGATTTTGGTGCTTCTTTTTTATCCATATATCTTGCAATAGATGCTTCTGTATGTTGAGTTTTACATAAAAATCCAGTCTTTTCTATCTGACGAATCCTATAAAGCATCGCTTCTTGATGAGACCATAACTTAATAGTATTATCACTTGGTGTTAGGTCTTTTGGTGACTCTTCTGTTAATATAAAATTACTTGGTACTAGATTTTCTGAATTAGATTTGATATTATATATTTCATTAATTTCATTAATATTACTATTACTATTCCAATTTTTTAATATATCATTCCACATTTATAAGTATATACTTTACTAACTTTAAGTTATAATTTTAGTAGAATGTATTTTATGCTTTTTATGCTTTTTATAGATAGGTAAATGAGTCCAATTAACAGACTTCTTTTAGTTATAGCAGTTCTGTTCATCGCAGCAGTAGTATATGCCTTTTATTATTCATCGGATTTAGTCAAGAAAAACCCATTTTTGGATAAAAATTTATTGAAACGTGGGATGGACAAGCCCACAATTTGGCTATACTACGACACAAGCGATGTCAACTCCCGTCAATATCTAGACTTTGGTGCTAGATCATCCCGTGCTTTGAATATGCCATTCTTAAATCTCTGTTATGAAACAATCGTACGACAAAATAAAGAAGACTACCGAGTTGAAGTAATTGGTGGCCTAACAGGTGTAGCAGAATTACTAGGTGGCTGGGACCAACTTCCTCCCGGTCTCCGTGACCCTATTAGTCCTGTAAATGAAGCTGAACTTAACTACATTCGTGCTGCCATCCTTGCTAAATACGGTGGTCTATGGTTATCCCCATATTGTGTTTCACTAAAAGGATTTGGCAAATTACCTGAAAATAAGGTTGTATTCTTCGGCACCGATTTAGATGAAACATATGCTGGACCTGATGGCACAAATGTTCCTGGATTCCGTGCTCTATGGTCTCCAAAACCTCATCATCCGATGTTCGAAGAATGGGCCGCTATAACATATGCTCGTGTTGCACAAAAGCGAGGCGGTGACCAGATTCGCGGTGATGCCAAATGGGACTTTGTTCGCCTCTCAACCGAATATGTCAACACTGGAATCGTCGTCGACCCTGCCGTTGAAGGTATGCGTAAGAAGGATGGAAAGAGAATTCAATTAGAAGACCTACTTGCTACAGGTACAGATGGTAATTTACCGTTTGACCTCTGTGCCTATACTGTATATGTGCCGTTCCCTTGGCCTGAGCTCAGGGATCGTGAAATCTTTGGTTGGTTCCTTCGTATGAGTGAAGACCAGATTATGGGTTCGGATATTGCCATTAAATACTTATTAGAAAAGGGTCTTCGCTAAGACTCATTTAAAGTTTTATATACTATGTTTTGAAGTGCTAAAATACTTGTATTTCCTTTACAATATGAAATCCAAGAATTGATTAGAAATTTATGAATCAGAATATTATCTGAAAAATTATCATTGCCAAAAATTGTGTTAATAGTCTGAAAACTTTCTAATATATCCTCATACGCATACCCGCGTTTCCAAATAACCAATAAACTTTTAATAGCATCAACAGAATTCTTTTCAGACATCGCCTTTAATAATGGAATAAAATCATAATAGAATGGAGCAGAACATAATATTCTTACACAATCTAAAGTAATTTCTTCATTAAATGTGACGTGAATATCTCTAACTAATTTTAAAAGACGTACTAAATCACTAATATTATTTCCAGCAATATTGACAATCCAGCTCCACATATCCATAGTAAATTTTTCTGGATGTGGCATATCTACATTCTTAAGTAATAAAGGCATATATGTAAACATATCTAGAGAATTCATAGCAATATGAATACATCGGCTACGTAATGCTGGAATTAAATCCTCCTCTGATGTTCCAACAAATAAAAACCGTGTAATATGTGAATATGATTCCATTGGGCGACGCAAAGCCTGCTGAGAAATTTGTGGAAATGTATCCACATCATCAACCACAACCCATCGAAATATTTCTTCTCCTACCGATTTTTGTCGAATAAATAGACTTACTTGTCCACGAATAGTTTGAATTCCTCTATCCTGGTCAGGACCCAATAGAAGGCATTCATCAACTGATTCATATCCCCATAAATGCTTATTTGGTCTTTTTTTAAGAGTAGCGTATTTCTGAAGTAATTCACGAATTAATATTGTTTTTCCACAACCCGCCGCACCCGTTATAAAAATATGACTTGGTGTATCAAACTGATTAATACACTCATTCCATACTGATTCTTGGCCCACAAGAGACGTCATTACAACTGATTCTTTAAAAGACTTTATATTCCCCTAATTTACGCAACTACTACTAATTTGGAATTAGTAGATAACTTAAAAAGATTGTATACTCTTTACTTTAAATATGTCAGGTGTTACAAAAAAGTCATTATATGAAGTTCTTGGTGTTAATAAGTCTGATACGTGTAATGAAATTAAAAAGGTTTATTTTAAATTAGCCCGCACACATCATCCAGATAAGGGTGGCGATCCAGAGAGATTTAAGGAGGTAGTTCGCGCCAGTGAAATCTTAACAGATGAGCGAAAACGACGAATGTATGATGAAATGGGTGTTATTGAAGGTGAAAATGGAGGTGCACCAGAGGGATTTAATGGAATGGCATTTCCTGGCCAAGGACAAGGTGGGTTTCCTTTTCCATTTGAGATTAATCTTAATGACTTATTTGGAGGTATGTTTGGTAATCCTCATGTTGGCCCACATAAAGGACCCATACGAAAGAGTAAAAAACCTGCACCTGCTGTTCAGACTATTAATATCACTCTTGAACAGTTTTACTTAGGACATAATGTAGATATTAATATAAATCGGCAAAGTTTTTGTCCTAATTGTGACCACAGTGGCGCTAAATCAAAAGAAACTTGTAAACCTTGTAATGGACGGGGAGTTATATCTCAAATTGTTCAAATGGGCCCAATGGCTATGCACACAACAGGACCATGCCTTGATTGCCAAGGTAAAGGAGAACGAATCCACGAAAAATGTGATAAATGTTCGGGTACAGGCTTCCTTCAAGAAAAGCGTACTCTTTCTGTTAAAATTACTCCTGGCACTCGCCCTCAAGAAACTTATCCTTTTTCTGAAGTATGCTCTGATCACCCTGCCTTCGAACGCCCTGGCGATGCTCATATCATTATTGCCGAAGACCCTAATGATCCCGCTTTCAAATATTTTAAACGCTCTGGTGATAAGTTACAACATCTCGAAACAACTGTTTCTCTCTCTCTTTCTGAATCACTAATTGGTTGTACTGTACAGATTGATGGTCATCCTGGATACGATGATGGTCTATTTATTAAAATCCCTGCTGGCTCCTTCCAAAATGATAAATATTGTCTATCTAGTTTTGGTATGCCTATTCCTGGTAATATTGGTAAATGTGGAGACTTATATGTTATAATTGATGTATCAATTAAACCAATGGAACGTAAACTTTTTGCCACACAGGGGCGCGAACTATTAGCACCTCTATTTGCAGATAAGGTGCGAACTACTGAATGCCCTGAAGACTCCATTCAAACTGAACTTTATTTACATAAAAATTGACAACCACTAGTTCTAAATGAAATGCTAGAATGGAACAATTGGCTATACTTGAAAAAATCTGTGATAATATATTTGACTCTTTGGAGCCTAGAACCGCTATTTATATATTTGCCGCTGCAATTTATGATACTTGGTGTACTAGTAATAATAAACTTGAAAATAATCTCGCAAAAAGGCTAGTTAATTTATGGGAGACTGAACTAACTAATCAAATGTACGATACTTATAAAAAACCAATATATCAGGAATATCATTTAGATTTTAATGATTATTATAAGAAGTGGCTAGAAAGTAGCTATATATTATATAATAACAATAAAGGTATTCAATGCGCCCTAGCCCATATTTGGAAATTGAAATATGGACTTAGAGTTGATTGGCCTCATTTATAATTCTTCTTTGTTCTTCTAAATTTAGTTCTCTTCACTCTTTTAGAATGTTTATTTTTTCTTCCACTACCTAACATTTTGTTTAATTTATTTGTATTATCATTTTTATATATTTTTAAATTATTTGCATTTTTATATCTTCCTGAACTTCCAAAATCAATAAAAAATGTAGGCCTTGATTTATCACTTGGAACAAAAATATTATCTGGTTTAATATCATAATGTGCTATATATTTGCCATGTAGATGTTCTAATCCCTTAACTAATTCAGCTTTAATGCGTTCCTTTTCTTCTTTTGATGGGTTTGTTTCTAAAAATTTAGTAAGTGTTGTACCTTCAACATATTCTAATAACATTGCACATCTATCAGACGAACCCTCTGCCGCAAATAATTTCATAACATATGGTGACGGTGACAGAATAGATAAATGTATACATTCTCTAAAATAACCTTCTCGTATAAATTTTGATGTACCACCTGACATATGGATAGGCTGTCTAAGCAAATATTGTTTACCTTCTACTTCAATTAATTCAGTCTTATTTGAAAGTCCTGCCCCCATTTCTTTAATAACTTTATAACTTCTATCACTAAGTATATCGTGAAATGTCTTTCCACTTGAGAATTTATATGATGAAAATCCTTCTTTTAATACAAGGTGGTCATCCTCAAGGTCACAGCTAAATATATCTGGGACTTCTTTATATATAGGTCCAGATAAAAGCCCTAGCGCAGTATATGCAGCTGGAATACCCATTGTAAGATATTCTTCAGGCTTTATTACTTTTGATTCCATTCTAGTAGATTAATATATAAATTTACATACAAATTCATATATTAATTATATTTTAGCTTATTTTTCAATACTTTTATTTTCTACTGGGTTTCACTAAATAGGTGACGCCTATTGAGTTTCACGGATCTTAGCATCAGTAAAGGCTACATCGGTCTTCCATTCGGGATTAAGACCAGCTTCAGCATAAGCCTTAGGGGAGCTAAGGAGCATACCACTTGATGGGAAAGGAGCATAGCCTAGAGAACCACCATTACGTCGGTGTCTGCGATGGCTTTTACGGTGGCTCTTGTTGTGCTTTTTGCTGTGCTTCTTAGTACCCTTGCGGTGCTTTCTACGTTTGCCGCCAGCTTGGTCCTTGAGGCCGCGTACATCTGCAATTGCCTTATCAATGCCGCCAATGTGGGCAGGGCCACGAAGAGCTTCAGGAAGACCGGGGCTTAGAACAGCTTCAGGGAATGGTCCCATACCTAAAGCAGCGCCACCGTGCTGTCCTTCGTGGTACTTGAAGTAATCCGCACCTTGACCGAGTGACATCTGGGAAGGCCAGCTGCCAGATAGATGGTAGTTAACTGGCGCACCTGAGAGCTCATCAGCACCACCACTACGACGAGTATTACGACGAGTACTACGACGATGAGTCTTGTGTTTACGAGTGTGTTTCATCTTCCGGGATGACGAGTGTCTTGATTTTCTTGCCATTTCTATATATTAGTTTGATAAAATTATCTGCTGTTCTGACAATTCTTGATATTAGCGGCGGTTCTGTCTTTGTCTCCAATCCATCATTTGCTGATATGTTTTAAAAATCGGCGGAGCATTTGGTCTAATCTGATGAGCTGCTGCTGCCTCATAGAAATTAGACACATCTGTTACCAGCTGCGCCCCACCCTTGCTATTTACAACATTTCGATTATCATAATCCGCGACTTGTGGATTAGCATCACATACATTAGCTCTCGCACAAGGCGGAATATTATCACTAATAGTTGACATCTTCTATTAATGGTTTTGTAATTCCGGGTATAGATTGGAATTAACAGATTCTATAATCGTGTAAAAATTGTACGGCCTTAATAGAAAAAATGAACGCCCCACAATGGACCGACAAGATTCCTGACACTGTCATCTGCAACTATTTCTATGTTTTCTTCTGTATCTTTGCCGTTTGGGCAGCTCTCAGTCTGCTAGGTGGTGTATGGATCTTTGCTACTACAAAGATGTCCCTAGGCGTATTAGTAGGTGTTATCTTTAACATTCTTCTTTCTTTTGGTATTTCAGCAACGTCTGCTCTTTTCCTTTACTTGATTTGCGAGCGTGCGTTAAAGCCTTCGATGGGTGGGAAGGTTCGCAACGCGACATCTCAAATTGCGACAGCGTCTGATTATGAGATGATGTAAATACCGTTTTACCTTTTTTACATAACTTTTCAGCAAACTTTTCAAGTCTAGTTGATTTTTGACCAAGAAATACTAATGCGTGTGTACACTCTTTAGCAATTCTATCATCTCGAATAATTTGTGCAATCTTTCCATTTCTTATCCAATCTGCCTGAAATGTTTGCGTCTTGATATGAAGTGCTTCTGCCCAGCTATCAATGTAAATTGATGAATTTCCTTCTGTAGGAATTAGTACCTTGTCTGGCATACGTCCTAATTCCTGTAGAATTAATGTTAAAGTGTTATCTTGGATATCCTGTTCTGAAACTTTATTTGTACTACCAAATATACCGAATACAATGACATTTGGTTCGAAGAGTTGCTCGTTTAGTGACATTTTACACAACTTTTATTTAACGGTATAATTAATCAATTTTTCTATTTTTACGTGTTTTCCTACGGTTATGATGTAGTTTCCATTTTTTTAATTCAGGGCTAGTATATTTTTGTTTAGATGCCCAATCCAACCATTTATTTCGAACTTGTTTATGTTTTTCTTCAGTCCAATCTATGGAAAATGGAATATAATAATGTTTTTTAGGTGTTGTATCTACATCTTCAATACCATATTTGTTTAAAAAATCTTTCAATTCCTTTTGAGTTGTCATAAGTAAAGGATGATCCCATTTAGCATCATATGAATATATACCAACAAGTGAATCAAAATTTACACTATCTTTAAAGATTATTTCATTCATTACACCATCAAAATTTTCGTGCGGTCCATAAATATACTTTTCAGGATATTTTTTAGCATCTGTTTTTGATTTATATGATTTAGCCCAAGATTCAATATTATCATCAACCGATTTTGATTTTTTATATTTTATACACTCTTTTGTTATTTTGCCCCATTCCCAAGAATTACAATAGTGAGATGGTTTATTGGTTGTTAAAATACTCTTATCAAAAAAGAAATATGTATCTTTTGTATAATTTGGTATTACAACTTTAAAATAATCAAATACAACTGTTAAAAAAACAGCATCGGGATTCATAATGTTGGCACCCTCGCCAATACCCACTATTTTCGTTTTTGAATATGATTTTATTTCACCATCTTTAATAATGTCTTTGGTATTTTTATTTGGCGTTGTATGAGCAAATAATACCATTCTAATATCAAAATGTATTTATTTCATATTTGTGATAAAGCCATAAATTACTTTTGAAATAATTAGTGCTAATAATAATGCGATAACGTGATTAGTAATAAAAGATAGTACGTGTTGTTCTCGATAGATGTCAAAATATAATGCAAGTGCTGTAAAAAATATACTTAGAAATATAATTTCTTTAAATACAATATTAATTTTCATTCCTAATATATAATAAGAATGGGTCTATGAGCCTTTGAATATACCAATGGGTATGAATTTGATAAATACATACTTTATTGGGTTATGGCCTGGAGGAAAACCATATCCTGATATAAACAGCACAACTGATACATTATTTACAGGAATTGGATGGTTGGTTTCTTACCAACTTGACAGAATGTATAAGTAGATTTAGGTTTATAGAGAGGAGTCATATGCCTCTTGAAGACTCGCAAGATTCACTTTACGTTTCCCGATTTTACCAGAAACAATGTAGAGTGAATTCTCAGTTAAAATAATGAAATCATTGCCAACCTTATAGAGTTTCTTGATAAGAGAAGTGAACTCTTCTTTCGATTTTACAAGGATACGTTCTTTAGTTTCAGGATCTTCGCCAAGGAAGGCAGTGCCATTAGCAGTTTGACGAAAGTAGTCTAATTTTATTTCTCTATCTTGTTCAATTGCGATCTTAGAAGCTTGGAGAAGTGTTGTGGCACCAGGTAGGCTTTCCGTAGAGGCTGTAGCGGCGGCGTTTGCAGCAGAGACCACAGGGGCTACAGGAGCTGCAGAATGCGTGCTTTGAGTGATAATGGTATTTAGGACCGGGGTTGCCATTGTCTATGTCTGTCAATAAAAAATAATCTGTTCTGTAAGATTTAACGCAATTTATCTATGCTGTATTTGGTGCGTATAGAACTGTGGCGTGGTGTTTATCAAAGACTTTATTTAGGAAATCATATGCTGATTCAATTTGTTTAATTTCTCGAGCACCCGTAATAATAATTCTCCCAGTTCTAAAGATACTCATCGTAATTCTTTTACATTCTCCCTCTCCATCACCTGTACCCTGTCCCTTACAGAAGTTCTCACATTGGCAAATCCCTTTTCCAGGATTCTTTGTATTATAGAAGAACTTTGTATTAACACCTTGATAAATTGTCTTCTCGAGCATTGAGAACAAGTTATACTCATTAATTAGTAGTTTATGAAGTGCATCTTGATTAATAAACTTATTAAGTGCATAATCTGTATTAATTAGCTGAACAGAGAAGCGATCAATTGATGCATTATCCGCAAATGGACTTTCAGGAAGAGTCCTAATAAGTGTGAGTAGCCACTCAATAGCCTCTCGAGCAAATGGTTCAGATGTAACACCTGTCATTTGAATACCACCATTCGCAAATAGCTTTACATTTACTTCCTTCCAACCCTCATCTGCCTTTCCAATATTAATTTTTCTCCTTAAAACAATTGTCGATTGATTAAAGAAGGACTTTGAAGTAATCTTACGATTAGTGAAGATATCTTTATAGCTTGCGCCAAGAACCATATTTTTATGTTCAAACTTGAGGATACCTACATCAGGGTACCAAACTGGAATGATAACGCTTCGAAGGGCATTAAACAATGTATCAAGGTTAATCTGCGTCCCCCAGTGCGCAGTAATAACCATCGTGGAAACTCTTAAATTAGTCTTAGTATAATTAGCCATTTGAATTAAACCCTATCCTTTAATTACTCATAATTTTGGTTTCAAATTTTCGTTTAAATAGCTTTATTAGATTCATTATTTGATTTTCAGTTTCATCGTGTAAAATAGTACTATCAATAATTAACGGATACATTAAATTAATTTTATTTATTAGTTCATTATCCAGAATTGAGAATATGTCTGATAATAAAAGAATTTCTGATACTATTGCTTGAAAATCAACATTATCATCTTGAATTATACTTATTATTTGTGATGGATGACAATGAATATATTTCCAAATGCGATATTCTATATCTGATTTGCGAGTTGTTTGTCGTAGGTCACCGCGTGTGATTGCTGTAAAAATATCTGTTACTTGATTATTTCTATTTGGTGGATCATAACGAATCTTAAGTAGACGTTGACGAAGTTTCGGATGAATTCTGCTTTGAGAGTTACAGATAAGAACTACACAGATATCTTTGGAGTCATAATTCAGAATAGTTTGTAAAGATAGTTGCGCAGCTTCCGTTAGTGTTTCACACTCATCTAAAATGAGAAATCGCGGTGAAGTTTCACCTTCTACGCGCCAATCAACTCGTAAGAAGGGAAATACTTTTTGTCGAATAGATTCTAAACTACGTTCATCTGCTGCATTCATTGAAATACACATTAGAGATTTACGATTGCCCCAAATCTGTTCGACTAGCCATCCTGCACTTGTTGTCTTTCCAGAGCCTGGGGGGCCAAATAGAAGTAAATGCTGTAAAGTTTGTGGGTCTTTTAAAAACATTGAGAAACATTTTCTGACGCGTTCGCACCAGAAAGAGGTATCAACAGCCATCTTACTTTAAATGAGTAAATAGGGCTTAAATACCCTCTAGTAATATAGAAATTATATGGGAACTTAAAGCCGCTTTAAGTAGGCAAAATGCTAAACAACCTAAACGTTTTGGCACATTTCTTACTTAGTACCATACTATGAGTGGAAGAGGTCGAGGAAAACGCGCCGTAATAAAACCAACAGAAGAACCCGTTGAAATACCCATTAAAGAAGAGAAACCTAAGAAAACAACCAAGAAAAAACAATTTCCCGTTGTTGCAACAATTGGACCTGATGGTATTAAAGGCAGTCTTCTAACCGAAGTTCGTCGACCACTAATTATTCATCTACCCATCCAAAGTAGAGATGTACCCAATAATGATATGCCCGTTATCTATGATCCTCGTCCACCAACTGAGGCTATGCCATATGATATGCATCTCGATAACCCATTCTACGAAACCGTTGAAAGCATTGAATCTCAAAACAATACTACTATTACACCTCTAACCATAGAACAATTACCTATTAAATATGAACAACATAAGAACAATGAAGCTGTTACTACAACCACTAATACATCTACAAATATACAGGAAACAGACATTGATTATTATAATATAAAATCATCACTCCTTGTTCAATTTAAAGATGCGACCGAAGTTAAAACTATCCCACAAACCTCAGATGTTGCTTGCTTCTGGTGCTGTCATACCTTTACTAATCGTCCTGTAGTACTACCTGTTCGTGATACTGGTGAATATCTAACCGTTACTGGTAACTTCTGCTCTCCTGAGTGTGCGTGTGCCTATCTCTTTGATATGCGCCAAGATTCTCATACACGCTGGGAACAATGTGCACTGCTCTATCGTGTTTATGGTGAGGCATGTAATAGTAAGATACATCCCGCCCCTGCTCGCAATATTCTTAAACATTTCGGCGGAAATCTATCCATCCAAGAATATCGCCAACTAATTCGCTCACACAAAGTACGCATTGATATCCATCTCCCACCTATGGTAAGTATTCTTGCCACTATGGACACTAAACCTATTGATTTCTATGATGCCAGTCTAACAAAAGGAGTTACTGAAACTGTTAAGGAACGCCTACAAAAAGCCGAAGAAGTACTTCGCCTTCGTCGCACTAAACCCCTCAAGGCGTGGGAATCTACTCTTGATGCTTGTATCAACCTTAAAATCAAGGCTTAGAAAAAAACAATAGTCCAAATATCTCATAAGTTTTACTATGATTCTTCAGCTTTATTTTGCTTCCAAAATTTATAAAATTTGACGACATAACACCGACTTAAAAAATCAGCACAAATTAACATGAATTCCAAGATGTCATCTATCCGCTCTGTTCTTATTCGGACTACTATGTCCAATATCCAAAAAGAGATTAGTCAACTTGAACACTGGCTAACTAATCTCTCTGATTCTGATGAATCGCATCCTTCCTCTCATCGTACAAATGATGAACGCGATGAACTATCACGCTTTAGACGTGTTATCGATAATCTCACTCAAGATGTTAGTAGTCAACACTTTACTCTCAATAATATTCTCAGTCGTCTTGATGTTCTCGAAGGATTCTCTCGCCCAAATCGTGAAATCTTTATCAATGAAACTAGCGCACAAAAACGAGGAGATCCGTGGATTGATGATGACTGCCAACCCCTACAAAATGAAGTAATTGGTGAAGATGATAATATCTCTGAGCCCCTTTATACTATTCATAAGAAAGATATCCTAACAGAATCATCTGTAGGAACACCTAGTATCATTCCTGATGTACCTGAAGATCGCAGTATTCCTCCTGATATTGATTCTGATACAGAAGATGAACCTGAAAGGGCTGCGTGCCCTCCTACACCTATTCGCATATCCAAACAAGAAGAAGTTGATACCAAGGAAGATGATGAAGTAGTTGAGGAAGAGGAAGAGGAAGAGGAAGCAGAAGAGGAGGAAGAAGAGGAAGAAGAAGAGGAAGAGGAGGAAGAGGAGGAAGAGGAAGAAGAGGAAGAGGAAGAGGAAGCAGAAGAGGAAGTGGAGGAGGAAGGCCTTGAACTTGAAGAACTAGAATATAAGGGTACTAAATATTATAAAGATGCTGAAAACTTTATCTATACAATCGATAATGAAGAACAACCTTCAGAAAATCCAGTAGGATACTGGAAAGAAAAGTCACAAACTATCGCATTTTACAAGACTAAGTAGATAGTATACTATAATAAATTTATAAAAATATATATTTTTTTTAACTACTTAAATAACTTGTTTACAATATTTATGTAGTTAAATGGCGAGCTGGAATACCTATTTTCTTATAAAACTGATGACATTATGGAATTATTGTAATGCTACATATAGTAATATGAAAAATAAATGCCAAAATATGTATTATTATCTAAAAGACTATTTTTATGGTTATCACGATATGTGGGTATTTATACCAGGACATAGTTTACCACTCTCATTAAATAATATGGTTAATATTGATATGGTTAATATTAACTGGCTTTATGATAATTATGATAATACAATTACTCTTTCTAATGATAGTGATATTGATAATACTCAATTTAAATTTTCTTGGCTATCTGCTAAAATTCAAGTAGTCAACTCTAATAAGCCAAGTGAAGCAATCGAATATATAATTGATGATTTTATTGAAAAGTTCACAGTTTATACTAATTCTAATACTACTCCTTCAGTCTATATAGTGTTTATGTGCTGGTGCGCACATACTAAACATTGGTTTAACATTGAAGATAATATTGAGTTTCATATCATAGATGATATGGGCGAAGAACACCACTTGAATAGCTATATTGATAATAAGAATTCGATTATTATTAAACGTAATAAATTATATATAGGTAATGATACTACAGATGAAACACATATAGAGACTACTAATACTATTGTAGAGGGCTCTACAGAGAATACACCCTTAAAAGAAGACCAAGATAAAAAAGATGAATAATATGATAGAAATACATAAAAAATTGAATGATAAGGCGGACTTAAAGATATTACACCTCCTATTATCTTAGGTACTTGTTCATATTATCCAAGATGTCTTCTCTAGTTGATATTTCCAAGATGAACTCTGATTCAGCTATTCCTACTGGCCCGTGGACACTTTACTTCCATTCTCCAGAAGAGACAAAATGGACTCTTAATACATTTATTAATCTTGGTCCTATGAAAACATGGAGCGACTTTTGGACAGTTATTGATACCCTCAAACAGGATTCACTGTCTGATGGAATGTTCTTTATGATGCGTGATCCTTCTCCTCCTCTTTGGGAGAGTCATCATCATATTCGCGGTGGATGTTATTCTTTCCGTTGCCAAAAGAAAGATGCTGCTGAGACCTATCTAAATTATATTATTGCTTCTATGCTTGGCTCTCTCTCAGGCCATAATGAAAATCGCATTAATGGTATTTCAATTAGCCCTAAACGTGGATTTAACATTGTGAAAGTCTGGAATACCGATGCTCAAAAGTTTAATAATCCTTCTAATCTTAACTCGAATGTATGTGTATCTATTCGTGATAGTGATATTATGTACACACCATTTGTACAAAAGAAGATGTAATGTACTTTCTAAAAAAAGCGCCCAAAAAATATTAGCGCTTTTTAGGAAAAAGTGCCCAAAAAATTATTATGAGATGCACACACTAAAAGAAAATAAAATATTTAATATTTTTATTTCTTTCATACTACTAAAATACTATTTAAACCTTTTGAGGACGACCAGATGTTTCCGTCTTCTGCTTCTGTGGAGCTAGGACCAAACGCACCTCACCAAGATTCGCCACCATATAACGTAAAACAAGAGGCAAATCATTCTTCAAATGAATTTGAGTACTAGTACATAGGTTCGTACACTTCGTAAAAAGTACTAGATACTTGAGTTCAAACATACCTTGTACAATTTCATTCGTATTACGCTCAACCTCAATACCACCCTGATTATTTGACATAATCACCGTCTCTCCATCTACAAAGTCTCCCACACAACGAAAAATCAAATCATTATTTGAACTCGTAATCTCCATCTTCTCAGCAAGAGCATTGAAATCACGACAGATCTTCTGAAAATCCGCAGAAGGCATATGAATAATTGACGTAAATGAAATATTAGGAAACTCAATATTCTCAACATTCGTATCGAATAACTTCATCATCCACGTATTCGTTGTACCCTTCTCCGCATTCTCAGCACGAATACCAAGCTTATTAGGATTTGACTCAGGCAAGAATAGTGTTAGACTATCATTATTACTAAGAGTTTTAATAAGCTTGAACAGGTAAATCATATTAATACCTAGAACATACTTGGCTGGGCAATAGAAATACTCAAAACGATCAGATATTAGACGTAAATATGTTAAAACCGTATGGGTTTCATCAACATCTATTACACGAATACCAGTTGAATCAAACTCAAGATTGGCCTCGGTAAGAATCTCCTTGAGAGCTTCAATTAGTGTTCGAAAAGCGGCAGATTGTACGGTACGGATTTCAAATAGGTTTCCATTCGCATTCGCGCGGGATGACGTGGCGGCGAGACTCATTGTGTTTAATTGTCAGTTCTGGCTTTAGACTATTAATTTTCACTTCTTATCCGGCTGTCCGGAATTCGATATAGCCCACTTCCAAACGCACTTAACGGCGACGGGTACTTCGTTTAGATACCTTCTTACCCTTTCTCGTCATAAGCTTATACCCAGCAAATAATGCTAAAGGCACAATATATTTTGAGGCAGCAACAACAAATCCATCCATTATCGATGGAACAAATCCTCCTTTTACCTTATGATGTCTTCTTGTACTATGATTCTTTCTAGGATGACGTCTACTTCTTTTTCCACCAATCTTTGGACGAACTCCAATTGGTGGCATTGCTCCAAGTAAATCACGACCCGCTCCTGCAGATGGCTCACGAGCATCTGGACTATAATATTGCAACGGCATTACTGTCGCCGCACCACCATTACGCTTCTTTGATTTATTTCTGTATAGTTTTGGCATTCTATCTGCTTTATAAAAACAATTTAAGATTGTATTGCTTATTAAAAATTAATGAGTGAACACCATCGCCCTTCTTGGGATGAATACTTCAAAGAAATTGTACAAGTCACCGCTAAACGAAGCCCCTGTGATAGATTACAGGTCGGATGCCTTCTTGTTAAAGATAACCGTATTGTCAGTCAAGGCTATAATGGATTTTTACCTGGTTGTGAACATCAGTCAATTATGCGTGATGGACACGAACAAGCAACAGTACACGCTGAACAAAATGCTATCAGCGATTGCGCCAAACGCGGCGTCTCCTGTGAAGACTGTACTGCATACATTACACACTATCCTTGTATTATTTGCTGTAGAATACTACTTGCCGCAGGTATAAAACAAATTAAATTTATTAATAACTATCGCAATGATGAACTTGTTAAGCATTTTACAGAAATGATGGATGTATCGCTTCAATCCATTTAGTGTTATAATCTCTATTTATTTCTTGATTGTTTATTTCCACTTCCATATGAAGGAGGTGGACCTTGTGGTAATGGAGGCTGAACAAATGACCCTGAAGTGCCTATCATAGGACTAAGATAATAATATCTACCATAATACATATTCCACTTCATAGGACGATTTGTACCATATTCTACATATATATCAGCGGCAAAATGTGGGGGTGGTGATGGAGGAGCCCATCCAAAATATCCAGGAGGTATATTGGCAGCACTAATAAATGCTGGTGGCGAGCTCGCTAATAAATGATTAGACCTATTAGGTAATTTAACTGACATAGATGGTTGACGATATTTTTTTATAGCCTCTGCAGCATATGCCTGGGCTGCTCTTCTTTGTTCTGCTATAAAAGCATCTCTTTCCTTCTTTTTTATAAGCTGGTGAGCAAATGTACATAATTCCGCTATAATTTTATCAGACTCCAATGAAGGCGTATTTATTGTTTCACATATGCCTATTATTTGAGTATCCAATTTATTTACACTTTCAATAACTCTCTCATTTATTATATCGATATTTTGAGACAGAATTTCTCGAGAATCTGTGCCAAATACTTCTAATAAATCACTAGAATTATTACCATTGTTTAGATTAAAACTACTTAGTAGTTGTTTAATAAATTCTACTCGTTTATAATTAATAAATCCCTTTACTTCATTTTGTCTTATAAGATTATCGAATGCTAGCATTTGTTGTTTAACAAATGATTCAATATTTGGAACTGCAATATCAATTCCATTTACAGTAAGATATTTAATTGAATTAGTTGATCCTGGTGCTGGATTAGAATACATAGGATCCTTACTCATAACTTGTACGTAATTAATTTGACTGCCATTCTCATCTAATTTTTGGCCTGCACCGCCATCATGAATACTAATATCACAAATTTTTAGTAATTTATTTTTAATTTGAAACGTTATAGTAATATTAAATACTCCAGCTGGTCGAGTTTGAAAACTATTTACATATATCTTTAGTTCATCTACATTTGAAGCATTTGTAATATATGGTTTAATTTTAAGTTCTAATTCTTTTGATGCTTTATTTAATTTTTCCTGTAATTCTACTTCAAATACTCTAACAAGCTCGATAATGGCAGTAGACTTTGAAATAATTATCTCTGTATTATTAGCCTTGCGAGGCCACCAAACAATATCAATATCTGATGTTTTTTTCTTAATATAATCCTCTAAAGCCCCCAGCCCACGCCTTTCTTTAAATGCTCGTAACTTATGGTCATATACATTTAGTGCGGCCCCACCTACAATCATAATATCATTCGCATCATATTCAATTGAATAACTGTTAGTACTTTTCTTACACGGGCTAAAACGCGTTATATCCACCTTGTTTGGCTTTATTGTACAAACTTCTTTTTGTAAAGATTTAACCTCTTTATTCTTAGTTGCTTCTAAACCTGCATCCTTTATAATCTTATATATATCTGCGATGATTTCAACATCTGATAGAATCTTGGATGAAATTATTTCGTTTGCATCCATCTTGCCTAATATATGCGTACAATAATATAATATACAAATATATAATTCAAATTTTTATAAATATAGTACAAGTAAAAAGAAAATATATTAAATACTTAATTATAATCCAAAGAAATTTGATTTAAACTCTGGACCTATTTAAAGCCGTAACGCAATTTAAACACTCGTTCAAGACTTTATTCCAAGAATGGCCTCCCGCAAGTATCAAAAGCACACTCACCACCAACATATCCTGGAACTCCCAGATACATATGTCGGCAGCACCAAGACCAACGAGGAAACTCGCTGGATCTATGACGCCTCCTCAAACAAGATGGTTTGGCGGAAACTCAATTTTAACCCTGGTCTTTACAAAATCTTCGATGAAATTCTTGTAAATGCCCGTGATGAATACGTACGCTCTATCAGCACTGCCGATATGACACCCATTAAACATATCGATATTTCAGTTACCTCAAAAGATGGTGATACTTTTATCTCCGTTGAAAACGATGGCGATGGTATCACTATCGATGAAGATAAAGAAACTAATGTAATGATTCCTGAGCTCATCTTTGGTCACCTACTTACCTCAAGTAACTATGATAAAACAGAGGATAAAATTGTAGGTGGTAAGAATGGTTATGGCGCTAAACTTACAAACATTCTTTCAAAACTATTTACAGTCGATATCCGTTGCCCTTCCTCTGGAAAACAATATAGCCAGAGCTGGTATGATAATATGACTAAGGTTGAAAAGGCTTCCATTAAAAAAGCTGCATCCTCTAAAGGCTTTGTAAAGATTACATTTATCCCTGACCGCAAACTATTCGCTGGTGCATTTCAAGATTCAGGCATCTCTGATGATATGATTGCCGTCTTCCATACCCGCGTCATTGAACTAACTGCACTCGTTGGTAAAGATGTTAAAGTTACCTGGAATGGCACTGTTATTGCCAATAATAACTTTGAAAAGTATATCAAGCTCTTCCTTCGTGATGGCATTGGCGCCAGTGGCTTCGCATATGAAAGCTGCGGAACTCGCTGGGAAATCGGTGTGATTCTCTCACGCCATCTTTACACCGACGATGAAGATCTTCCTGAAGATAAACATATCTCCTTTGTTAATGGTATTAATACCAAAAAGGGCGGCAAACACGTCGAAACTGTGACTCGCAAAGTTCTAACCGACTTCTGTGAGTTTGCCAAAAAGAAGAAAGTCGATATCAAGCCAGGACAACTCAAGAACTCTGTTGTTCTCTTCATCAATGCCACTATCGTAAATCCATCCTTTGATAGCCAAAGCAAAGAGTTCCTTACCACTCCCGCATCTGAGTTTGGCTCTCGCGCAGAATATAGCGGCAAACTCATTGAAACCCTTAACAAACTCGGCCTACTTGATGAAGCCAAATACCTACTCGAAGCCAAAAACCTACGCGATACCAAGAAGACTGATGGCAAGAAGCGTACTGTAATTCGCGGTATGGCAAAGCTTGAAGATGCTCTCTGCGCAGGCACCACCAAATCCAAAGAATGTACCCTCATCCTCACTGAAGGAGATTCAGCTGCTACATCCGCTATCTCTGGCCTCAAAGAGGTTGGTCGTGAAAAGTGGGGTGTATTCCCTCTTCGTGGTAAGCTACTTAATGTACGTGATATTACTATCCAAAAGTTTAATGCCAATGAAGAACTCACTGCGATTAAGAAGATTCTTGGTTTGGAGCAAGGTAAGAACTACAAAGATGTATCTGAACTTCGTTATGGCCGTGTAATGGTAATGGCAGATCAGGATCACGATGGTTCTCATATTAAGGGTCTACTTATGAATCTCTTTCACGCAGAATGGCCTGGTCTTATGAAGTCTGGCTTCCTATGTACTCTCCTCACCCCTATCCTCAAAGCATCCAAAGGTAAATCTACTATCTCCTTCTATTCTATTCCTGAATTCAATGCTTGGAAAGATAGTAACTCGCTCAGTGGATGGAAGATTAAATACTATAAGGGGTTGGGTACGTCTACTCCAGCTGAGGCTCGTGAATGGTTCAAAGACCTCCACGAAATCAAGTACGAATGGGATGATAAGACTGATGAATCAATCAATCTTGCGTTCAATAAGAAGCAGGCCGATGATCGTAAGAAGTGGCTATCACATTATGACCCTACAAAGATGCTTGTACCTGAGGACGGTAAGGCTAAATATACTAGCTTTGTAAATGATGAATTGATTCACTTCTCTAATGCTGATAATATCCGTTCCCTTCCTCATCTCATCGATGGCCTCAAGCCCTCTCAGCGCAAAATTCTTTACAGTTGTTTCAAACGCAACCTCAAAGAGGAAATTCGTGTAGCACAACTAGCAGGCTATGTCTCAGAACACGCCGCCTATCATCACGGCGAAGCATCCCTTATGAGCACTATTATTGGTATGGCTCAGACATTCGTCGGCGCCAACAATATTAACCTTCTTCGCCCTGTGGGTCAGTTTGGTTCTCGTCTACTTGGTGGTAAGGATTCAGCATCTCCCCGTTATATCCACACTTATCTTGAAGAAGTGGTTGGTAAGATCTTTAGAAAGGAAGATGCCTGTCTACTAAAATATATCGACGATGATGGTGAATTTGTTGAGCCTGAATACTATCTTCCTGTAGTACCTCTACTCGCTATCAATGGCTCTGTAGGTATTGGTACTGGTTATTCAACTGACGTTCCACCTCACAAACCAGATGATATCATATGTCTACTCCGCCATCGACTAAATGGCAATATCGACACTCTTGAGGGACGACCACTTGACCCTTGGTGGTGGGGATTTAAGGGTAAGACTACTCGCATAGATGACAACACTTGGATAACAAAGGGTATTTATGAGTTCAACAATGACAAAAAGTCTGTAACAATCACAGAACTTCCTGTTGGAACCTGGACAAAGGACTATAAAGCATTCCTAGATGAGCTCTGTGAAAATGACGACAAGAAGATAAAAGGTGCTAAGAAAGATGCTAAGAAGCTTGAGAAGGGTGGCAGTGTTGCTTCTAAAGGGACACGTGCTTCAAAGGATGATGATGAACCAGTTGGTATTAAAGGATTTGATGACCTTTACAATGATATCGATGTTAAGTTTATTCTCTACTTTACAGACGATGGCTATGAAGCAGCAAAGGATAATACTGAGAAGTTTGAGAAGAAGTTCAAGCTCAAATCCTCTTGGAAGACTACAAATATGACGTGTTTCGACACTGACTTCAATATTGTTAAGTACAAGACGGTTGGTGATATCCTTGAAGCATTTGTGGTGAAGCGTCTTCCAATGTATGAGGCTCGTCGTCTGAGTATTCTTGAGACACTTAAGAAACAGATTGAGGAACTCGATGCTAAGCGCCGCTTTATTCAAGCTATCCTTGACGATAAGCTGGTACTTCAGAAGAAATCTGATAGTGAAATCGTAGAAGGTCTTAAGAAGTGTAATATCCCACCTCTTTCAAATCCTGCTGCACCTGATGACTATGATTCGTATGAGTACTGTGTGAAGATGCGTATTGATCGTGTGAAGCAGGCTGCGGTGATTGAGATGGATAAACAGATCGTAGATAAGCAGACTGAGATTGAGCGTCTAGAAGCAGAAACAGCCTCTTCACTATGGATGGCTGATCTTGATGACTTTGAAAAGACTTGGAAGGAGATGTCTGATGTACGCTTGGCAGATTCTGTCTCAATTGCAAAGTCTGAAGCACCCAGCGGAAAAGCTCCTCGCAAGAAGAAGCCTGTTGTATCTAAATAAATCATACTTTGACTAACTAAAAATAAAATATAAGGATATATATTTTTTAGTTATAATTGTGTTTTTTCCTAAAACACTAATTTTTTTGCGCACTTTATACTTTTAACAAAAGTATTCAAAACTTTTTTTGCGCACTTTTTCCTAAAAAGTGTATTACATCTGTGGTTGGAAGGGGAGTGAGCGAGTACCTGCTGATGACATATTCATTGGTTGTTGCAGTGGTACTGGTAAGTGTGAGATGTCATTAATGTAGTAGTTATATTGCTCAATTTCAGACATTATACGGGGCGCGGACCATTTAATAACTAGCTGATTAAGTTCATTGAGTTGCCCCTCAATGTTAAATTCATTATTTTTAGCATATTGTAAATACATTGCACGCATAACCATTTTAAGTTCATCTACATCTTGATCATCAATTACATACTTTTTCGGACCGCTCATACGGTAAATCTCTTTTTTGATTTCAACCTGAATCAAATTAGCATTCTTACGTGTAAAGAATGCGTCAGAAAGAGCTGTATGGTCCCAGTTGCCCCGGAGCATATCACTTGAAAAGCTCTTTTCTGTTTTTTGGGGATAACTGAAGCCAGCCGAATCCGGTACGGGAGCACCGCTGGCGCCTTCGCGAAGATTAAAATTGACTCTGCCATTTTGACCACCATAACCATAGGCGGTATACGGGAGCTGAAAATCAGGGATTGGAGCACCGGCTGTTGAAGACATTCTATCCACCTCCTGTGTTTTTTTTCTAAGCTCTGAATATAAAATGTCCTCAGTTCAAGGCTTCTTAAGACAACGCGTAATCGGTGCACGTGCACTTCTTGTTGATACTACTAATCTATACGTAATGGTTCCCACATCTGGTAACTATGTTGGCAACTACCCCCCCGCTGTAATGGTATCATTAGCTGTTGCTGGTGCCTCCGTTTTGGGCGCTCTTGGTGCTTCTGCATACGCACGTGATATGGGTAAGACCGTTGTTGCAGCTGTTGCAACAACCACTGCTGGCACCGTGGTTGGAACTCCTGGCGCCTTCCGTCAGGTACAACTACTCAAGCCAGTTACGGTACAATACCCAACATCTGTAACTAACCTCGGTGTGCAAGGTCAGCCCGCTGGTACTTGGAGCGTTGGTGATTCTGGCTACAATACCTTCTTCATCCCTGAGGTTCTTGGTGGTGTTATTGCCAGCACTGCGGTCGCTGGTGGTGGCACGGCTGTTACGCAAAACACCGCGACGCTCATCCCAGACGGACAGCTCTAAACAGTTTTATTCATTGTTTATTATGTTTTTTGGTTACTGAAATAGATTTTAATATAATTTAATATTTTATAAATATTTCATTATTTTTATTTTACTTTTATCTTTAAAGATATATTTATTTAAATTATAAGCGACCGGCTAAAAAGGTAATTAGGTATCTTATAAAATAGTTGTAAGATATTAGAGAAATGTTCAATATCTATTTAGGAATTTACATTGTTGTCGCTATCGCAATAATTGCTGGCGGTACATTTAAATTAGTAGGAGGAGGCCAAACACTGGGTGGAATTTTATTCCTTATTGGTGCTCTTATAGTTTTTATTGTATTTGGCTTAAAATGGTTCGGAAAAAAAGGAGCGTTATTCTCTGAAACTCCGGTTTCGTGGCCAACCACAATCAATACATGCCCTGACTACTTAGTATATTACGGACGTAAATTGGCAGATGGTACTACACAGGATTCTTGTATCGATACAATTGGTGTATCTAAGAATGGCTCAATAAAGGTATTCCCTAAGGGTGATGTCCCAACCAGCGATGAATATTACTTCTCGCTTGCTACAAAGAGTTCTGATCCTACCGCTAAAAATGCTGAATTATGCCAACGTACTATTGCAGCTGGTTTAACTTGGGAGGGAATTAGTAACGGTGAAAGCTGTATATCTCCTAATGGTCCTGTTGCACCTAGTGGTGGTGGTGGTGGAGGTGGTAGTGGCTGCCCTGCTTAGCTAATAAAATAATCATAATAATACTATAAGACACATTATATATTTATGTATTTTGAATAAAAATATATAAATATATTTTAACTATTTATTTTATTACTCCTTATCATTTTTAAAGAATGCCATCATTTTCTCAATCACTTCCATTTCGGCTTTAGTTGGCACTTTGCCAGGGAATGATGGAAGTGGATCAGTAAATCTATGAATTGTATTTTCATCATATACTGGTTTCTTGGAAGTATTTGCGCTATCTGGTTTGGTTATAGTCGGCGCCTCACTAGGGAGTATTTTCTTGGAAATATTTGCCTTATTTGGTTTCATCTTAAGAGTTCTAAATCGAACCTTCTGCTTAACTTTTATTGGTGTTTGGCGTGATTTCATTTTTTGTTTTAATGTTGTATCTCTTACTTTATATCTACCTGATACTTCTGGATTCTGAACTTTAACTTTTAATCTTCCGCCATAATTTGGTGGTTCGTCTCTATTATTTTCTACAATCTTTGTCCTAGCTACTATTTCTTTTTTCCAAGACATAAATGTAGAATATGTAGTTGGTATATCTAAATCAGATGGTAATATAATGTAGCGTTTGTATATAATATTAGCACGATCATCTTCATTTTCATTAATATATATATATCTATTATAGGGGTTTAATATTATCTCATTTTCTTTTTGATGGAGTGATATTGGTTTAGCATTTATATATCCACAGTTAGGATGCACATAAAATTCATATATTTTATTAATACCATTACTATAGTAACCAAATCCAAAAGATAATGCTGTACGTTGTGTAATCGTTGTAGAACAAAATGAATTAATATAGGAAAATTGACCTTTATCTTCCTCTAAATACCATGTCTTAGTACCTCTATATAATTTAACTGGTTTATAACTAATGTGTGGCGCCTTTTGTATACCATTATATAAATTTACAAAATAATAATAGATTAATCTATTATAATACTGAGTTGGAGCTTCACCCATATTTCTAGGAAACTTATCTCCTATCCGTTTAGATATCAAACTATAATCTGGATAGCTACGCCTATCAGTATATAAAAATTCATTAACTAATTTATAACCAGTACCTGTATAATGTCTTATAGCTTCAATATTAACTTGTGTAAGACTGCTAAAATTAGTAGAAAAGTTAGATAAAGGCGTATTAGGATAATTAGTATGCGCGGAAGGCGACATATTAATATTAAGTGTAGCATTTTTAAGAGGCGATATATGTATAATACTATTATCAATATCATTTAATGATATTTCACTTAAAAGAGGATATTTGATTTCTGTACCATATGAACCATAGGAGCCATAATGTGTATCCTTAGGAGCTGCCTTAGATAAATTCTGAATTTGTTGTTGGAATAATGTACCATTTGATATACCATTACTTATATTTTCAGCTTTTTTTGTAACTGGATTATTGATACTAATTTTAAATCCACGCCGAATATATTTCTTCATACGACCAATTAATACTGGATTTCCTGTAAATAAAATATTCAAATAATGATTCTCTAAAAATCCAGCCTTTGTTTTAACGTGTTCAGGATATGTCATCCATACATTCTCACCATCATACCAATTCTCACAAAATGTTAAATCAAAATTCTTTACAACATCTATAGGTGTTCTATCCTCATTTACTTCTATAATATCCATCTCCGCATATTTTGGTTCAGTTTTTGAATATTTACTTACAGATACAATACCATTCTTCTTAAAGAATGAACCTGGTGAATCTGATAATACGTGTTTTACTACTACTGAAGAATCAAACAATTTAGTCATTATGTTTCTAAAATCTTCTGCGTGAGCAGTTGGAACATAAAGATCTATATCAACTGATTTTTCATCTACAAATGAACCAATTGCCTTCAATATAAATCCACCACTAACAACTGCCCCATTATCCTTTAATGTTTTATTAATAAATGCTAAACATTGTTCATCTGAATTTCCTTCACCCTTAACCTTAAACCATCCTACCGCTAAATGCTTCAACCATCCTGCCTTAAAATATTTTATTAATGCCGCTTGTACAGCTGGAATATATTCAGGCTCTGATGTTTCCTCTATAGTATTCTTGAAAGCAGATGCGTTTGTCCATACTGTTCTTTCAATTAAATTATCCATTCTTGCCTTCATAGCTTCTTTAAGTTCATCTGGCGTTAATGATAAAATTAATTCATAATTTGGAACAATTATTGTCTTGATCTGTGTATCAATATCAGTATCTGTCAAATCACCAAAAATTTTAGCAGCCTGTGGAGAAATTGTCTTATTGCGCATTGTATCAATTTCAGTTACAACCTTATTAAAAGGCTTCTTACCACCCTGTGCTCTAAATGTTAATGAACCACCATTATCAATACGAACTGCAGGCGAATCATCAGTTGGAAGTAAAATATTATCTTCCAATAATCCTATAACATCCCAGTTTGCTAAAAGAGCATCAACAATAAACCCCTTTTGAAGTTCTTTTTTTGCTTTTTCGTATTCATCTGGTGTAGCATCTGCGAGTGATTTACCATCAATATATTCAAGAATTAATGCCTTGTTTGGAATATCCAGAATATGCTTAGGAACTGGAATACCTAGTGCCTGATATATATCATCTACGATAGATTCCGTCTTAACTTGCTCAAAACCACCTAGACCTTTCTCAGATTTCTTAATAACCCATTTCTTATCCGTAGCATTCTTATATAATTTTGCCCCTGTTGACCCAGATAATACTTTCGCATTTGGAGTCATATTGCTAAATGGAGGAATATTAGCAGCTCTCATCTCTCTTAATCATACGGCATATTTTAAATAAATAGCATAAATTATATTATAAGTATAGAAGAATGTGGACAGAAAAAGATAAAACACTATTTACGATTGTTAATAATTTTGGTGAAAAAGATTTAGAAGCTCAAATTGAGCAAGCTTCAGATAAATTCTCACATTTAAAAAAACGACCCGATTTTTTTACTATATTCGGGTTTTATGATCTTACAAAAGATATATTTATTTGGCAAAATAAAATGAATATATTATCATATGACTTTTCTAAAAAATATCTACCAATATTTGATTCAGATGAAACACTTAAAAAGTTATTTGAACCCATTGTAAAGTTTGATAAAAAAGATATGAATGTAATACCATATTTAATGGAGGCTCTAAATGCTGAATATAGTGTTGTTCGTTTCAAAAGTCATACCGCATATATGTATGCTCTTGTTAAACTTGATGATATAAAAGAGACATTTAATTTTGATGAATTTGATGCCGCTCTGTTTTTTTATAGATACTTTGAAAATATTGATAAAAAATATAAATCTAAACAAAAGAAACAGAAGAAGCAAAGAAGCAAAAGAAGCAAAAGAAGCAAAACACAATCATCAGACATATAAAAGTAAAGAATGTGTCTGAATGTAAAGAAAAATTAGTATAGAATGTTAGTATGGTTCGTACCAGTTTACCTGAAAGAGATACAGCGTGTCTTCATCCAGAAATAGAAGAAGCTATGCTAAAATGGCTAAAAACACGATCACATCCTGCATTTCTTCTAATTGGACCACCTGGTGTTGGTAAAACAACAATGGTATACAGAGTTTCTAAACAAGCTCATTACTGGATTCAAGAATTTAATGCCAGTCATACTCGCACAGGTTCCAGTTTTAGACAAACTATTATGCCTCTTCTTATTGAAACTGGTGTTTCAAAATGGATTCATCCAACTACACCTAATGGTAGAGCAGTGCTATTAGATGAAATGGATGGTTTATCACAGGGTGAGAAGGGTGGTCTTCAAGAGTTACTAGATTATCTTAAATCTAAAAGAAACTTTGTAGACGATTGTCCCTTAATTCTTATTTGTAATATTTTAGAGGGACGTATTATGCAACAACTATTGAAATATTGCTGTGTTCATTATGTTAATATGCCCAAGAAAGAAAAGCTTATTGAATTCTTTAAGAAAGATATTCCAGATTCATTATATCAATTAGGAGATATTCGAAAAGTATCACAAAGTCTAATATATAATGATAAAAATGGTATATATACACAAGGAAAAGATACAAATCTTGATGTAAATATTCATGTAGCGATTCGAGCGGCGTGGTTTACTTTATTTGAAAATTGGGGCGAAAATGATGAACTAGATCTTGAAACTAAAGATGCCAACTTAGCTGGCCTATTATTTCATCAAAACCTACCACTCTTTCTAGAAAAAATGCCATTTGAAATATATGAAGAAATTCTAGATTACTTACGTTGGAGTGATCGTGCTGATTTTTGGGCATTTTTCCATCAATGCTGGAATCTTCTCCCACTATCCTATCGGCTTAAACTCAAATATCCAAATCTACACCTACAAAACTTCGAAAAACCTAACAAAATTCCTGAACCATCTGAACTTCAATATACACTTGTTCTAACTAAACAATCCGCACTATTTAATGCTTGGAAGGAGATGAATCGTGTATCGAATGAGTATGATATTCCTTTTCGATGTGTAACTCAATGGGCGACACATCAAACAGGTAAATTGTATGATACTCTTGGTGTTAAACTTGAATCTCAGAATTCAGTTGAATTATCTTTAGGGGTTGCTTCCTCCCAATCCGCTGCGCAGAGTGGATCAAAACCTGCCTCAACTCGAAAACGGGTAGTTCGTGGAAAAAAATCAGATGCGAAGTAGCCGCCAATGATAACCCTCTTATTAAATCAATATTTGATACAAATAATATATTTGTTCGACCCTCCTGAAAATTCTTTACAGTCTTAAGCAGTGAAAATAGATTGCCTTCTATTCTTTCTGCCTTTAAACCTAATTTATCCATCTCTTCGAATAATTGATAATAAATATTATCAAATGATGAATAAATTATAAACTTTCCATTTTTATTATTATTTAATATATCTAAACAAACTTCCGTTTTATTTCTTGCTAAAATTCGCTCCTCTTCTGTTAACGACTTTAAACAACAAATATTATTCATTAATAATACTTCCCTACACGTTGGACATTTTTGGTTAACTATCATATTTCTTAAAAGACATTTACCACAATATATATTATAACAACAGTTTACTATCGTTGAATACTCAGTATGATCTAAACAAATTACACAGTCACTCTCTTCTACTTTTCTTCTAATTAAATTATGCTTCACTTTTGGTTGATTTACTATATAATCCTCTAACTCTCTAAATTCTATATTTAAAGCTTGAAATAAATTAGGAATCTTCGCTGAATTAATATTCGGCTCCATATTACGTGCTAAATAATAACTCGTTAGAGAGTTCAATGATATATTCGGCTTACAATGTAATACATCATTCGTTATTACTGGCAAATTAATACTTGTCTTTATTAAATCCAGTGAATTTCTTATTACAATACTTCCTCTATTTTGATGAAAAAATGGAATATATTCTTTTAAAAATGATGATGATACCAATTGACCCTCATAATGAACATTTATATTATCCAATAACCACTGCTCTAATTCTTGATGTAATTTAACTCGGTCCCTTAAATAATATAAATTACTTTTAACAATCGATGGCGTTTTAAATATAAGCGGTATCCAATTATTAGTTACAAACCACAGAAATTGAAATCGTAGAGGTGGATCCGATGAATTTATATATATTGACGATGCCTCATCTATTATTACATTATTCCACTGAATACCGTGCTGAACTGCGTATTCTTGTACATTTTTATAACATTTATTCGTTGTTAATACAAAATTATTATTTATCATACTCTGTGCTAAATCAATACCTCGAATAATACGTTTTGTTTCAATTGGCACATATGGCATTGTAGTATGTTGTGCTATTTCTTGTCTCCATTGACCAAATAAACTATGAGGAACTATAATTAAATTCGTTGATGATGCGTCTGATAAATGATATAATTCGTGAGAGAAAAAATACTTTGAAGAATTATGTGTTAATTCACACGTCATTCTTGGAAATGTTGCAACCTGACTAGTCAAATAGGCTAAAATACTTAAGGTTTTTCCAGTACCTGCAGGGTCCCCTACAATTCCAATTTTACCATTAATTGCCTGATTTCCTAATAAAAATCCACGTGTCATTTTATCTCGATATATATGCATTCCATTTACTAACGTTGACTGATGCGGAAATAATTGTGTTTTAATTACCGATGCCTGTGTTAGAGCCTTATTAGGTATAAGTGTGTTATTATATACATTATTTAAAATTACTAACTTCTCATACAAAAATCCATCTGTCATTTATCTTCTCTAATTAATATTTTGTTATTAATATTCTTTAGGCAGTTATAGACTCAAATAAAAATCCCGTATCTTCTTATCTTTTACTAAATCCTCCAATTTATATACACACTCTTTAAACTTTGATTGAAATGTTCCCATTCTCTCTAAATGCTCATTGCGTAATTCACTCTTATCCGCAGTATTATCTGTATGACATATTACTAAAATTGTACTTAAAGAATTTAGTTGAATCATAGGATGTTTAAAGTTTTCTAGAAATGTTATTTCTTCTGCTTTTGTTACATACTCATCATATTTATGCTTATCTGCATACGATTTTCTCCAAGCCATCGTACCATTCGTTGCGTGCGTATCCATATATGGCCCAATTGTATACAACTTTTTCGTATCTAAATAATATAAATTCATTTCTGAGCTTCCTGCTAACTCAATCTTTGGATTCTTTCTAAATACTTCAACCGCTGCAGAAACTCTATCTGGCGGATAATAATCGTCATCATCCATCGCCACAATTATTGACCCTCTTGCCTCCTTATTTAATAAGTTTCTCTTTGCGCCTAAACGCATCTTTTCATCCACGCGAATATATCTAATATTTGGTATCTGATTGGATGCCTCCTGAAATAAATCCTCCACTGATTTTCGACCATCATCTATAATTATCCATTCCATCTTTTCCTTTGGATAACTCTGAGCTTTATATATATCGATTAATGTTGGAATAAACATACGACGATTATATGTTGGTGTGACTACTGATACTTCAATCATCCTATTTCTTTCATATCTGCTGATATTTTAAATAGGCATTTTCTAAAATTTAGAAGAATAGTATTTACTAACAAGTATAAATAAAAACTAACATTATCTTCTTCGCTTAGTACCACCGCGTACCTTCTTATTTCGCCGCGTTGTATTCTTATTTTTCTTTGTAGTCCATATTACACATTTGGCATTCTCAGCCTCATGTAAAATATTTCCTCTTCCACCTTTCTGTACACGGTTGAACGCATCCTTATATCTCTTGTACATCGCATCAGGGAATACATCAAGTCTTACAAGTTCCTTGATTTCATCTGGATGAATGATAGCTGTACACGTGTCAAGCCAACATGGGCCCGCTTTTCCATCATTCAGATTGGTTTGAATGTAATTTTCAAAGGAATCTATACCGATTTTTGTATCTTCGTGATTATTAATTCTTCCATTCTTTTCTCGGTGATGAAACTGAATAACCTTATCGTCATCTGTCCCACCTATTGTATTGTAACCAGGAGCTACAGTTGGCAATAATTTCGCATTTTTTGCGTTTCTTAGAATATTCGGCGCATTATTGGACGCTACTGGAGAAGGGAACAGATTGGAAGAAAGTCGAAACTTTTTAGCTGCCAGGTTATTTTTCGCACGACGTCCTGCTAACCTGCTGATTGGCGCGGCCCACATCTCTTGAACAAGTTCTTCTAACGCCTTTCTTCTAGGTAGTTTGCCGACTTCTTTTTGTAATTCATACGCGAGTTCTCTAAAGGCAGCAAATCGCATCATTTTCTCCCCTATTCCACCTCCTCCCTCTCTCGCACAGTCTTTCGCAAAAGGATCGCTACCAGGTAGTACTGGTTCAAGTTGTAATTTCTCGGATGTAGCGCCCAACTTATAATGACGATGCCCTAAACAAATACGACCACAAATAGTACACCAATAGATTAACCCTTCTGGACTTTTATACATATTGTACCAGAAGTCATCTACTGTATCCGCACCAGGTTCATTATAACAATTATGAGACATATACATACATCCATCTCCACGTTGTACATAACGCATACAGACAGGGCAACAAGAATAATTATTTGCATCTTCCGAAAATATCGTATCTAATTTTTCCATATCTGCTCTTGAAAATCCTTCCCACAGTTTATCAGGTTCCATCGATAAAACAAGTGTGTTAATTTCGGGACTAAATTTGCCATCTCTCGCCATTTTAAAAATAGCAGGATTTTTATTAACTCGCGGGTCTTGTAAAAGAATTCCTACCAGGTCTTTATTTCTATTCAAACAAGCAAGCTCTATTGCCGACGGCTTACCTGGTCCTCCACTTACAGTTGGATCCACACGTGGATCTTGAAGAACTGCTTGGACGGTACTCAAGCTGTTAGAGGCAACAGCTGCCCATATTGCGAATTGATTATCTATAGTTGGATCTACTTTTGGATGTAGAAGGAGAAGTTTTATCATATTAGGATCTCCAATCTCTATGGCCAAATGTAATATCGCCTGTTCATGACCATCAATATTTATACCTGGATCTACTCGCTTATCTATAAGAAGTTCTCTTACAGCTTCTACATTATTTTTTGTAACTGCTTGTAATAATACATATTGATTATCCACAGATGGATCCACTTTTGGGTGCTTAAGAAGTATTCGTAAAATATCATTTTTATCCTTATGTACCGCCTGTTTTAACACAAATTGTTTATCTACAGATGGATCCACGCGTGGATCTTGAAGAAGTAGTTCCACAATTTCTATATGACCATTTTGACTAGCTAATTTCAAAGCATTTTGTTTTATTACAGATGGATCAACACGTGGATCTTGAAGAAGTAGTTTCACAATGTCTGTGTAGCCATTTTTACTTGCTAATCGTATTGCGCTTTGCTCTTTTACAGATGGATCTACACGTTTGTCCTTAAGAAGTAGTTTCACAATTTCTGTGTGACCCTTTTCAGATGCTAATCGTATTGCGCTTTGCTCTTCTACAGATGGATCTACACGTGGATCTTGAAGAAGTAGTTCTATAATATCTGTTTGGCCATATTCACTTGCTTTTCTGAGTGCTAAGTTATTTTCTTTAGAAGGATCTACACGTTTGTCCTTAAGAAGTAAAAGTAATTTAATTATTTCAAAAAACCTGACGCCGTTGGGCCTTGAGGCGTGCTCAGCTGCATATTTCATTGCATAATTATTATCATATGAAGGATCTACCCCAGGACTTTTAAGAATTTCTGCGAACCATTTATCATCGCCTATTTTTAGCGCCGCCATTAAAAGCTCATTATTTTTATGCCCCCCACATTGAATTCGCTTTCTTGTTCGTCGGCGCGCCATTCTCTTATTATTACAGATGTTTTATAAAACTTTGTAATAAACTATTTCTGATCGGAGTACATATTCTTGACTATAAAGTTACAATTTGGCAATATATTTAAATATATATAACAAAAGTGCTCATTTTAAATATTAGTTGATATATATTTTAATTTGGATTATTATTTACATTTGCTGGTGGAGCAGATGGTGCTGGTGGAGCAGATGGTACTGGTGGCTCTTGTTGATTAGATTGCCCAGTATTAGATTTTACAGCCCCCTTAAAATTAATAGCAGAACCTGACAAATCGTGTAAATGTGATAAATCATACTGTATTTTTTTTATATCATCTACAAAAAGAGGAAGATTCTTAATCTTATCAAAATCCTTAAAAGATTCTACCAAAGACTCCCAATACCCTTTCATTACTTCTGGCAACTTAAGCGCAGCCTTCTCCGTCTTTGGATACGTAAATGGATACATAAAGAACGAAGAAAATGACGACATAGGTTTATATGTAGTTATTGGAAGTAAAGCAAAAATAGTTGGCATTATATTCTTCTTTGGTCTATCTGTCATATTATTTACATAATAGCTATAGGATCCTTTAAAGATATAATACAAAGATAATGAAATTGCTGCCGTCTGTGAGTAAATACATATAGCCAAAGTAACAATGAAAAATATAATGCGTATAGGCACAGCATAAATTATCAATTCATTTGTAACAATCATTGCAAGCATTAGAGCAATAAACGGGAAAAATATCTTTTTTAATATATATAATGTCTGATTACCAACCCTTTTGGCAAGTCGTACAGTATTAAACTTATTAGGATCTGATGGGGTACTTGCATTAGTATCCGTAGTTGTAGTGCTGGCTTTCTTCTTTTTAGCCTGCTCTTCAATAAACTTATTGGCATTTGGGTCATATACTGCCTTATGTAAATTGTATTTTAACTTGTTTGTTAAATTACTAAATAATGAACTAGTACTGCCTTCATCAACAGGGCTATTGGTATTGTCGTCTGTAGAACCAGCGCTATTATTATTTGTGTCACTATTATCTGACATTCTAAGACCTGTATCGATTTTATTATACCCTTATATATCTCACTAAGACGGAGACTATCCTTATAGCGCATACTTGAGACCACCTGTACCACCTGATACACTTACCCAGTTTAGATTCTCAACAAATACTGTTATATCATACTGATAAAATGAATTTGCTGGTAATGGATATACATTCAAATCTATTTGGAATAACTTAATACGACTGCTATTTATCGTACCATCAGGCTGTGTTGAGGGAGAATGAAGACCAAATGGATACACCAACAATTCTGGGTCTGGAATACCCGTTAAATACTTCCAAGGTACCACCTGTGTAAAGTATTCAATTGGTTTTTCTTCTTGTAATAAGTTACCATCGCCTAATACTGAAAGGGCTCGCATAATAGAGCGTTGACCATTTAATACATAATTACCTGTAGCAGATGTAAGATTTACATTTGGCGGCCAGGGTATAGCTGGAGGGGGATTACCTGGTGCTGGAGTTCCTGCAGGAATAAAGGGTGGTTTAAGTGGATTTAACCAATTAGAAAAGTTGGAGACTTGATTTCTATATAATAGAGAATCTGAACGACGTGGTATAATTATCATACGCTCAATAGGATTATGTGTCTGTAATTCTACAAGCTGACGTGATGTTATACTAGGGAATTGATATGTTGTAATTTGTCTTACCAAATATTGTAAGGGTTGATCTGAAAATTGTGCTCTCTCTTCATCTGTCAAATATACAAAGGTCATCTGAATTCTTGGATTTAGTGGCCATGTATTTAATAGTGGATTAGGTGTACCAATATCCGTCAAAAAATTATTTATTGTAATATCAGAAATATCAGATACCGATGTATAATACACATTTTCAGGCTGTAGAGAAATAGGTGACGGATTAAATTGATACCCTGGAGCTACTGGATATCCATTTATATCATTTATTCTATATAACTGATTAATAGGACGCAGTGTAATTTGAATTTCGCATTCTTGATACTGTAGAGAAACTAATGGAAGCGATTCAAATGTTGATTCTGTAAACCAAAATGATAGCGGAACCTGAAGTGTTCTTCCAGCAATTGATGGTCTATTTATGTTTGGTGGAGTAGTAGTTGAAGCGGCTTGTCCATTATTATTATATACTAATGGGTATCCAGTACCTGTAGCTCCGCCGCCATATAGTCCATTTGCAGGGTCATATAAATCTGGAATATTTCCAACTAGACGAGACCATTTCTGAAATGATCTTGTATCTAAATCACATTGGGCGCGAGCGATCATATATGCTCCATCCCAGTTCTGAATCTTTTGTCCAGCTATGTAAAATCCGACTTCCTGAATAATATGACACCCAATATATGATGTCCACGCAAAGTTATATTGTGATGTTCTTCCTGACGATGTTGGTAAACTCTCAATATATTTACAATATATATCTGGCAAATCAAATAAGAAATACATGTCACGAACAAGATCCGCTACACGTTGAATCTTTAAACGAACTTGAATAGGCTGATCATATGATAAATCCTGCGGACCATCCATTGAAAACGTCACAGACTCCTCCGCAAAATGACTATATTTCTTATATGTTTTATAGAAGTAGGTAAAATCAGGATTACCACTTAAAAGTACATTCTGTGCTCCGTAGGCAACCAATGAATATAGACCTCCACCTGGCATAGCTAATTTTGTTATATTTAATATGTAATGCTTTAGATTCACATATTAAGCATTTTTATCATTACTTATTTTAATTAAATCTTCGCGACAGAATATAGTTTCTGATTAATGTCCTTGGGACCACCAAGTATCATCCAAATATGGCGGGATGTTTGTATTCGTCATAGCAGAATCCATCTTAGAAGAGGGCCCTTCATTCATTAGCTGATTGATTTCAGCATAACAGAGAGCATAACTGAAATAATTTAGTCTGCTGAGCTGCCCCTTCATACATCCAAACACATCAAATCCATTTTCATCCGTTGATGGTACGATAGAATGCTTCATAGTGATTCTACGTTGTGAAAAGCAGCAGATATCTTCGAAGTTCTGGTATGGTGCAAAGCCATCAAATGGTAGTTTCTTTGCAAGATTACCATTGATATATACCTCAAGAGAATTCTCACTACATACGATGGCAACATGTACCCATTTTGAAACAGGAATATTCTCAACTTCAACATAATTATTCCAAGTCTTATAGGTATTCATATAGATTCGGAGAGTATTTGTATCAGAACGCATATAAACACCGGGTGCTAAAAGAGGGAATTGGCTGGAAAAGCCTTTGTGAAAGATATGATTGAGGCCATATTCCTGTCTAAATGCTGCTGGACTTACATTTAGGTAAAAGGTGTAACTGAATTCAACACCTGAACGTTCATTATCTGATAAATTTACAGGCTTAGAACCTTTTACATTAGGATCCTGGGGAATGTTAATAGCTTTATCCTCAGTATTATATGTGTATGGTAATAATTGAGTTCTGTTCATAGATAAACGATTAATGTATTTGTAAATTATCTCAACAAACAGTAAGACCAGATATAATACTACAACAAGTGCCAGTGCAAACAGGACTTGCGGTATAATACCGGGTTGCGCACCAGAATTAAACTGTTGATTGAATCTAGTGTTGTCCATCTATTTCTTCTTATTAATTTGTATTATTTATTTTGGACTATTTTTAAACCTTATTTAGTTGTAACTGAAACGCTAACACCTGGAGCAAAGAATGAAGAAAACCATTGTCCAATATTAGTAATTGGCTGAGGACCAGCCATATAATTTTTGTAAACAACCTCTGGGTTTAATGCGGAGTCATACATCGTAGTAGTAGCAATTTGTCCGCCAAAACCACCGTACGCTAGTAAGTTAGCTGAATAGCCGCCTGCATCAACCTTAAAGAATGAAGGTAATACACAAGAACGGGCTAACTTACCATCCATATATACATCAACCGTTCTTCCATTAACTGATACTGTAATATTTACCCATCGTTGGAGATCAATTTCAGGTAGATCACATAATGGTGAACCATCTAGTAATCCAGAGTCAGTTTGTAAAATACCAAATGTAGCATTCTGAGTACCCTTGTCAAGTGATTCAACTGGAACCTGTGATTTAGTTGCTCCAAGATTTACATTAATTGCAGTAGCTCCAGATGGCACCGCATTCATTGCACCACTCATATCCTTCGTTTGGAGACGGACACTTAATTTGGGTTTATTGCCACCTAAATAGACACGAATCGTATCAAAGTTTGGCCCACCAACACTGATAATGGATTTATTAAAACCAGTACGATAAGACCAGTTTGTTACATAAATCCAAGTAGAAATTGTAAACTCCCCGCCTTCATAGATAATTGGTAGTTTATCAGATGTTATTGTGATAGGTTTGGATGGATCGATATTAGCACTTTGAGTACCCGAAATTAAAGTGTAAGCATTTGTACTCTTAGGGCCAAATAGATATTGATATAAATAGTATAAACCAATTAAACCAGCTAAAACAAGTAACATGGGAACAAGTCTTCCAATTGGAGATGATTTGTTAGCAGCGGCATTCATTATTCCTGACATTTACAAGGATATTCTACAAGCCAACTTTTAAGCATATGGTGTTTTCCATTGTACTAAGTTATTATTAGGTGGTTTTGTTATAGGGTCACACGGTAAACCGGAAGGACATTGAGCAAATAATTTTAATCCTGGAAAGCTTATATCAATTGAGTTTGCTTCTAATACCGTATTATTCGTATCTACATGTGTAAGTCTTTCACGCTCAACAGCATTTGGTGTTAAACGTGTACCATTAATTATTACATGAATTACTGAACCATCAAGACCCTTATTTCCAACAGAAAGTGGACTGCTTATTACAACCGGATAATACTCAAGTCTCTGTGAGGCTACAATCTTATTATCATAAATTATATCAAAACGTCTCCCATCGCGTAAAATAGCAATAAATATCCATTTCTGTTTTGGAATTTGTGGCAATTCAATAGTTTCTTGTTTCAATGTACCACCATCACTTGTCTGAACTCGGAGACGAGCTGCTGTACTATCCTTTCCAATCGGCGAAGGAGAAATCTCTAAAAACCAGTTGTTTTCCACTTGAATTAATTGTGTATACCCATCCTGATATTTAACTGTGCGATCACCACCTTTTAGGTTAAAGTAACCCATAACAGTTGACCCAGCTCCACTTAAAAGTGTACTCTGAGTAATATCAGAAGTTAGTATATCTTTTTTAGAAGATAAAGGGGTCAGTGTCGTAAGTATATCATTATTACCAGCTCCTTTATAGATTACATAAACAATTATATAATATGTAATTAATAATAAAATTACACCAAATATGATTAGAGCAATTGACATCCTATAATATTATATGATTATAGAAGATTTGAAGTAACATCGGAAACACTGTCAACCGATAGCTTCGTAAAACGGTCCATCGCTTTTTCTGTACTCGTCATTGTATTACCAGCAGCTGTAGAGCACGACGTCGACGATGGCATTGGCCCCGCCCCAAAATTCTTACCTGTACTTAAAGCAGGTGATGCCTGACGAATTTCACTTGTTGTAAGAATACGTGACCATATTTTTAGGTTTCTTACAAGAACAGCATTTGCTTCAATTCCAGCGGCTGGATAGATATCGCCATCGACCGATTTTGGTGGCGCACCAAATGATCGTGTCCTCATCAAATGACCATTTATATACACCTCCAATGCCTGTTCCATTACAACCATACTTAATCTAAATGGCTCCTGAATAGGAATATTAGGTACAATGATCGACTCCATATTATTATCCTTATTCAACACTGAAACAATTAAATCATTTGTATCAGGTAGTAATCCAGCAGCAATATTATAATTGCTTAGTACACCAAGTAGAGTATCACCAGAGGGCGTTTCTGTTTTCGTGGCGCCTCTACTAAAGAATACGCGAGGATGTCTTGAGAATTGTAGTGGATTTTGAACAAATACATCAAGATTCATTGTGTAGCCGAATGATTGTGAAGCAATTGGTAGATTCTTATTTAGAATTTGACCAGCTGAGTTCTTATTCCAGAACAATTTACCATCATCGAATCCAGGTACTGGTATTATACCGGGACCACCAGGTCGTAATCGGAATATTGGCGTAATAAAGAAATTAATAAATAACAGAATAACCATTATTACAACAAAAATTGCTAATACATACGATAGGATTCTTGCAATACTACTTCCTGTTCCAGCACCTGCCGATCCTATATTATATTTAGTCGTATAACTCCCTGTGGCTGTCCCTGCAGTTGTCCCCGTAGTTGACTTATAATTTGGAGTCTTGACACCTGGGCCATTAGACAAATATTGTGTTATATTGACACCTTTATTGCCACTCATTCTGCTTATTCTCTCTTTTTATAGTTTGATTAATTGTTACATATATCTAAAGCCTGTTAATGAAATATACTACACCGCCAATACCAGCTAAAATTGCAGAACCTGTTATAAAACCTTTTACAAATGAACGATAATCTACTTCTTTCATATCTTCTCTTGTCCATACAGGAGAACGATCTCTGCGGCCCAGACGTTCATAATATATAATAACTTCCTCCTCAGTCCACTCGGCCTTTCCTAATTTCTTATTCACTACATTATGTATATCAATCGTCCATTTAATTAAATCTTTTCTTGAATCTAAGAATGGCGTTAATGGATTTTTAGCTAAATGCTCCTTGTAATGGTCTCGACAAATTGCACAAGGTATTAAGTATGCCAGAGATTCATAAAATTCTTTAGCACACTTCTTATCAGTGTATGTTGGTGACTTTGGATATCCAAGAGCAACTATATGAATTGTGTGCCAAAAAAACGGCCCCCAAACACTAGGTGGAAATTGCATTCTATTTATCCTATTCCATTTCTTAAAACAAATATTACCCTCCCTGAGAAAACAGGTCTAAAGACTTTTAATTATTAGATTTATAAGAGCTTAGTAGCTAAATCAAATGGATAATATTAATAACCGGATACAGCATTGTACTAATTGTGGATTAGGCGGACACGTTTTCCGCAACTGCCTATCACCCGTTACAAGTTATGGACTTATAGCCGTTAGATATATGAAGGATAATAATGTAACATCTCTATTTTCAAAGGTAAATACCATTAGCGATGGAAACGAATCAATCCAATTTCTTTTAATTCAACGCAAAGACTCATTAGCATTTGTTGAATTTATTCGTGGTAAATATAACCCATACGAAGATGAATATCTTGGACGACTTCTACGAGGTATGACTCAGAAAGAACAATCAAGTATTCTATCAAAATCATTCGAACAACTATGGCATAGCGTATGGGGTGAATCATCCAATGTTAAATCACATAAAAACGATTATGATATTTCAGATAAGAAGTTTCTTACTATTAAAGACAGACTTCCTGAACTTATTAAGAGTAATACTACAAAATGGACTGAACCTGAATGGGGATTTCCTAAAGGCAGACGTAATCCTCACGAGTCAGATATAAACTGTGCCACACGTGAATTTCAAGAAGAAACTGGCCTTAAACGTACTGATTTTACTATCATTCAAAATACTTATCCCATCTCAGAAACATTCTTTGGTTCCAATCAAGTTCATTATTGCCACAAATATTACATTGCCATCTGTAATACATCAGTTGAAGTTGAAATGAATATTGAGAATTTACATATGGTAAGAGAGATTGGAGCCATTAAATGGTGTACTCTCGATGAAGCCACTTCAAAGATTCGTCCGGATAACGTAGAAAAACGAGAAATTTTACTCAAGGCTGGAAAGATTATGCGCAACTTTCATCCTGTTCATACTAACGACTTACCACACCCCATTCAGCGTTTACATACACCATAAATATAATCCATCAACTCTAATTATATCTTGTTATTGCCATTAAAAGCGTTTATAAAATAAAATGAAATATTATTCTATAAATAGCAATGTCAACGGGGATTGGAAATTATAATTTTCCAGTTGTTAACGCATTTAATGTCGAAAATAACGAAGAAGGTTCCCAAGAAAACGCGGGAACAGCACCCGCTGCGCTCGTCCAACCTCCTTCATTATCTTCAAATATTAATCAAAATGCCTCACCAACTGTACCAGTTACAACAGTTCCTAATGCTCCAGTAGCAGCTCCTAATGCTACTAATGCTCCTAATGCTCAAGTAGCTCCTAATGCTCCAGTAGCAGCTCCTAATGCTACTAATGCTCCTAATGCTCCAGTAGCTGCTAATGCTCCAGTAGCTGCTAATGCTCAAGTAGCTCTTAATGCTCCAGTAGCAGCCCCTAGTATTACTAAGAACGAAGAAGAAGGTGAAGAAAATGCCGCGGCACCAGCTACTACATCAGCTAGTACTGTAAATGAAGAAGAGGAAAAAGAAAATGCTTCTTCTGCATCGCTTGCTACTTCAGCTAGTACTGCCAATAATGAGGAAGCAGAAGAAGCAGAAGAAGCAGAAGAAACAGAAGAAGCAGAAGAAGCAGAAGAAGCAGAAGAGGAGGAAGAAGAAAATGCTACAGTCTCTGCAGCTACATCAGCTAGTACTGCCAATAATGGAGAAGAGGGAGAAGAAAATGCGTCGGTTGCTACTACAAACAATAATGCAAAATCTACTACATCAGTCGCATCATCTGTTTCAACTACTCTATCAAATAATGGGTCGAATCTTGATGCTGTAACTAATGATGAAATGATTGAATTATGGGAAACTACTACTGACTTCAAACAGCGTGATATAATATTATCAGAACTACAACGTCGAGATTTATTTCCATCTGCTGGTCTTTCAAAATGGGAATATGAAACAGGCGCATATCCTGATGTACGTGATCCAGAGTTCCTTCAAAAGCTCCTTGCTAAAAGAGAATTTGCTGAAAGCTTACAAACTACTTGGAAACCTCGTACTGATCCCTGCGAGGATGATTCTTCTTTTGAAGTAACACCTGTTCAACGTTTCGTTGCTAATTTTATGTCACCTAAAACACCCTATATGTCAGCTCTTCTATTTCACGGAGTAGGTGTTGGTAAAACGTGTGCCGCAGTACAAATTATAGAAGCTTGGCTTGAAACATATCCACGCAATGAAGTATTTCTTGTTGCCCCACCAACAATTCAACAAGGTTTCTTTCGCACAATCTTTGATATCTCTAAAGTTGTAATTGGCGAGAATTCAGAACCCAATACAGCCTCACAATGTACAGGGATAACATATATGAAGTTAACAAACACACTATATGAAAGAGACCCTAAGAAAATAGAAAAGGCAGTAAGTAAAGCAATTAGACGACGATACAAGGTGTTTGGGTATATTTCATTTGCCAACTTTATCCGTGATACTCTTAAAGGTATACCTACTGGTGCCTCTGATGAACTCAAAGCAGAGCTTAAAAAGAAATATATTCGACAAAAATTTAGTGGTAAACTTCTAATTGTAGATGAAGCCCATAACTTACGTGATATTGTTGAAGAAGATGATAAAGCCACTGGCGGTAAGGCTGAAGAAAGTGACTCTGCTGGCGGTAAAATTCTCACACCATACTTACGTGATGTACTTATGTATTCAGAGGGTATGAAGTTCTGTATGCTTACAGCTACTCCTATGTATAATACTTATAAAGAAATTATTTTTATGCTCAATATGCTTCTAATGAATGATAAACAGGCAACAGTTACTGAAGCTGATATTTTTGATAAAGAAGGAAATATCACTGAAAAAGGTAATAAAATGATTTCATATATCGCTCAGAGATACGTAAGTTTTATGAGAGGTGAAAATCCAATTTCTTTTCCTGTTCGTCTTTTCCCTGAAAATGTCCCCACCCTCACGTCTTACCCTGAATCAAATCCACGCGGTACAGCTATTCCAGTAGAAGATACAACATATTATGAACATCTGCCATTAGTTCCTATTACATTAAGTGGTGATACCTTAAAGGCATCTCTAGCTTTTATGAATGCTCTCCCACCTGGTAAGGGGCTCAGTACTATAGCATTAGAAAAACTTGTTCACGCTGGCAATATTATTGTACCTGTTACTGATGATACATCTGGGGATACTGTAGAGGCATATAGAGCTCGAACTGATATTAATGGTCTTGGAACAGTTTTTACACGTGAAAGTTCTGGTGGGGAAGTACGCTACAGAGCTAAACAAGAAGGCGGTGCTAAATGGCTAGGAGTAGGAGAACTTAATAGGTATAGTCCTAAGTTTGAGTTCTTAATAAATCGTGTTAAGACTGCTGAAGGTTGTATTTTTGCATATACACGGTTTGTAAATGGTGGTGCTCTGCCCCTTGCATTAGCTCTAGAGGCAAATGGGTATTCTCCATATGGTAGAAAAGTAGGTATGTTAGCAAATGGTCCACAGACACCAGGTGGTAAACAATGTGCTCTATGTCCTAAAAGAGAAAAAGAACACGCTACAGGAGTAGCATCCAATCACGACTTTACACCAGCATACTATGGTCTTCTAACAGGTGATATTACTCTCTCTCCGCGAAATGAACAAACCATTCGTGCTCAACGTGCATTTGATAATGCAACTGGTTCTAAAATTAAGATTATGATAGGTTCACAAATTGCTTCAGAAGGCATTGATTTACGTTTTGTTCGTGAAACACACGTTATCGATTCCTGGTTTCACTTAAATAAAACAGAACAAATTCTCGGTCGTGCCATTCGTTTCCTTTCACATTGCGCTCTCCCTAAAGAAAAACGAAATAACACTGTATACTTATATGCGGCTCAACTACCACCAAGTGAATACTCACGTGAAACCGCAGATTTATACAGTTACCGCATTGGATTTAAGAAGGCTGTTTTAGTTGGAAGAGTTACACGCACGATGAAGATTGCTGCGGTAGATTGTAATCTAAATAATCAGGCCATCGTCATTAAAGGTCAGCCACCTATTACTGAGATTGATTCCCAAGGCAAGGTTCGAGAAGATGTTGATATTAATGATATGCCATTTACTGCTATATGTGATTGGATTGAAACTTGCGACTATAAATGTAAACCGATTATAAATGTTAAAGAGTTAAAGATTGATGATTCAACATATGATGAATTTTCGGCTCGTTGGCGTGTAAATCGTATGAAGGAGCGTATTCGTGTGTTATTTGCAGAGCAGCCTTATTATCAGTCTGAAGATTTATGGAATGTGTTTGCAGATGTTCCACGTCTAGCATCAGTTGATTTACTAACAGATATTGTGGATAATAAGAGTTTCCAAGTTAAACATGGCGATCTCACTGGTTATATAAGATACTGTAATGGATACTACATTTTCCAACCAAACGTATATGCGGATCTAACAATTCCATTAGCAATTCGTGTAGCTAAATTTCCTATTAAGCGTGATTTATATGCTCCACTTGAATATGAGATGGCTGAAATGTTAGAAGAAGATGCTGACAAGGCAAATACACGTGAATCAATCGAGGGAATTTGGTCTGCTATTACTGAATGGTGCCAGCGTTTATCAACTAGTATTAAGTATATTACGCCACCTGGTGAAATAGAACAACGTATTTTAGAAGTAGCTCACGATGATTCTGAAGTAATTGATAAATATAGACAGATTTTGGAAATGGTAGAATGGTTTCATACTTCATTCCAAAAATCATCTCCTAAAAATCCAGAATCATTTAGAAAGGCTGTCCTTTTCTATTTCTGGGATGAATGGGTAACCCTTGAAGAAAAAATCTTCTTAGTATACAATACAGGTCTTAATGTTCTAGAATGTATAAGAGAAAATCAGTACTCACTTGGTAAGATTCTAGTTAATAGATTTATAGATCCTAAGACGGGAGAGATACAATATTTATGTGAGGGTGGAATTATGTGTTTGAAATCAATTGTAGATGACATTAAACGTGATAAAACTGAACAAATGAAGACATTTAGTATTAATACCAAAACGACTGGTGAACCATATGGGTTTATTGTGCCAAAGAATGGCGATATTGTTTTTAAAACTGCTGAACCACCTAATGAAGGTGGGAAAATTGGTAGAGGTAAAGAATGTGGTAATGTAAGTACAATGACTGGACATATTGCAAATCTTGTACAAATTGGCGATATTCTTAAAGCAGCTGGTAAAACAGATTTTGATTTAAATCGAGGAATTATACTTGGAACAAGAAAGATTAAAAACTCAACTCGTGCTTGTACATTACTTGATATATTGATTCGGTATTTGGATGCTGATAATGTACAGGCTAAGAGATGGTTCTTCCGCCCAGTTCAAGCATTTTATACGGGGCACAAGGGTACTTTTAGACCTGGTAAGAAATAGGGAGTGAATATAAAAATTGAGAAGCTAAAGCCAAAAGGATATTAGGAAACAGAAGAATGGAATCCACCGCTTTCTTTGAAAAAAAAATTAGTATTATTCCAAGTGAATTTAATGAAATTAAAACAAGTACAGTTGATTCGCTCTTAGAAAAAAAGGCTAAGGAAGTGATGGAGAAAAAATGCTCTGAACAAGGTTTTGTCCTGTCCGGTACTATAAAGCTTCTTTCTCGTTCTATGGGTTACTTTGAATCAGCACGATTTACAGGCGATGCTGTATATTATGTTAAGCTTGAGGGTAAAGTCATTTATCCAGCTGATGGTGTACGAGTAGTTGGTGAAGTGATTCGTAAGAATAAGATGGGTCTCTATATTGATTATCGTAAAGCAATTCGTATTCAGGTCCCACGTGATCTTCATATTGGCAGTGAAGAATATGAGGAAGTTGAAGTTGGTGATACGGTTGAAGTTGAATTAAAACGTTCTAAGTTCCAAATTAACGATCCATACATTCTTGCCAGTGGTATCTTTGTTGCTAAAAAATCTGGTAATGAGAACTCAAGAGTGCCAGTGGTTGTGTCAGGCAATGCTGCCATTGGTCTAACTGAAGGAGAAGATGAAGCAGATATTGAAGCAGATGTTGAAGCCAAAGAGGGTGAAGAGCCACTAGCTGAGGAGGAAGAAGAAGAAGAGGAAGGTGATGGTGAGGAAGAGGAAGAGGAAGAAGAAGAGGAGGAGGAAGAAGAAGAGGAGGCAGACGCTGAATAGGAACTGCGGTTGTTAATAAACTTTGAACATCTTTACGGAATTAGAAATGGCCTCTAGCTATGATGACCGCAAAAAAGTATTTGAAAGTATTAAAGTTCTTGTAAAATCTGAACAGGAAGAATTATTTAGAATTATTCGTAAAACAAAAGTAAATTATACGGAAAACTCAAATGGTATCTTTTTTGATTTATCGACTGTATCACAAGAAACATTCAATCAAATTAAAGAATATCTAGATTTTTGTTTAAAGACTCGTCAAGAAGATACTGAACGTCTAAAAGAACTAGAAACTATTCGTATTCAAAATGAAAACTATGTGGATGAAGACCAAAAAACACCTGTCCCTGCCTAAAGACAAAATTTGATGGACTTAAAGCATAAATGGATATTATTAGGTAAGTGAAATGACTACACCCATTAAACAATATCAGAATGTTAGTTTTAAAGAGCTCATCTCTTATTCCGAGAATAATCCCAATAGAAACCGAACACTAGATTCTATTGAGATTCAATCAGCTAAATCCTCCCAAGAAACCTCTCTCGATAAACTTGGCCTTAAAGGTTATACCGCATTTAATCTAAATCCATCTGGTGTTGTGAGCCTTTATGCGTGTATTTCAGATCCAAGCAGTTATTCACTCTCTGCTAAAGGAGCACGTCTTCAACAAATCATCGAATATACTACCAAACTTCAAGAACAAACTGACGAACTCAAAAATACATCCCTCTCACGCAAACGTAAAAAAATTCACGATCTTATTGGTGCCTCATATAATGGTACTAAATTCGAAGATAAAGACTATATTGAACTCTTTACTGGCATATCACTAATGCGGAATATCAATTTCGTTCTAATGAAATCTGCTGTACAGGAAAATATAGAGGAAGGCGAGAAACAATATGATAGTTCTCTCAAGGGAGAAATTGTATTCTCTTCTGACCCCACAAATTGGAAACAAGAACATCCTGTATGGGTGGTAGACTATCGAGCACGATGGGTTGCAATTCCCTCTGAACAACACGCTCAAGAACTTCATAAAATCCTTTCTAACTGGCTCTCAACCATTGAACAAACTGGATGGATTATTCAATGGCCAGAAGCCGATGGAACAAAAGTAGAAATTCTTGAACAACTATCTCAACTTCCTACCTGGCAGCAAACAGATAAGAAACTAACCAAAGATGTTCTCGGTGCTCGGCTTGGCCGCGCAAACTGTATTAAAGTATTTACAAAGTGGACAATAAATAATATTGAAATTATCTAAAATACAGTCTAAATATCAATGAATATAAATTAATATATATTTTTCTTATATATACATATTAAACTTATTAATAAAATTGATATAGATGCTATCCTATATTATGGCATTAAAGCTTAAGGTACTTTTATAGCTATAGTGTAGATTAAGAATGGACTTGACATCTGAACAATCCAAACTTATTAATAAGTTTGTCCAAGACTGGTTTAAGGATAAGAAACTTGAATTAGAAACCACCTTCGGCGTTGGAGGTGTTGTTGATTCAACTACGTTTCTTCAAATTGCACAAAGACTTCGTAATAAAGGCTTTGAAGTGATACCACAAGATGATCGCCTGAGTATAATCACTCCGAATCATATTCGTCTATCACTTCTAGGCCTTGGCGTCCTTCAACAATATTGTAAAGATGATACACTCGAGGGTAAAACATTTAGCGCTATGTTTAAAGACCGCGCTTTCCCTGACAGTAATATCGATCTAAAAGAATACAATATTCGTTTTAAGGTTCGCCGTGAAGAGGAATTGAGTCAAGATGACCCACGTGTAGCTGGCCTACTCGCAAATTGGGCAAATCAAAAGAAAGCCTTCCGACTACTTCGTCGATGGACCTTCCGAGGTAAAGGCATTCGCATTGATATGTCAATGGTTCGTCAAACCCCAAGCGTTCCTGGTAAAGGAGAATTTCAATGGGTTACAGGGTTCCAACAAAAGAACGTATTCAAAGAAGCACCGCGCTATGAAGTTGAAGTCGAACTACTTCACGACACAGAATACACTGATTCTGCTGATAAGGCACTTAAAGCACTTATTGGTGGCGTTGGTGAAGTTCAACGTGCTATCCAAAAAAACTCTCTGCTCATTCGCAACTCCGTTATCAATGCCGTCCGAACCGAATACCAAACTATGACTGGCTCTGAAAAATTCCGCGGTGTCAACCCTGTTACCCTTAAAACACGTAATATGACCGAAGAAATTGATCCTGATATCCCCAATATCCGCGCTGGCTACAATGTAACCGATAAAGCCGATGGCCTACGCGCTATGGGATTTGTTGATAAAACAGGCGAACTCTTCCTTATCGATATGAGTCTTAATATCTATCGTACAGGCCTTAAAAATACTAAATGCGCTGAATCCCTTGTTGATGGTGAATGGGTCACTGTCTCTAAAGATAAACACTCCATCAATCACTTCCTTATCTTTGATATCTACTACTCTAAAGACGGCAAAAATGTAGCACCTAATCCATTCATCACCTACAAAGATGATGTAATTGACAATGAGGCTAATACTCGCTATAACTCCATTAGAAAATGGTATGAGGACTGGCGCGACGAAACTCAAACTATCGCCAAAGGTGTAACTGATGCAAATCGTCTTATTGTCTCCCTTAAACGTTTCCAGTTTGCTACTGCTAATAATGCTACAATCTTTAGAGCATGTGCCAATATTCTTGATACAACTCGTATCTATAATACAGATGGTCTAATTATTACCACTAATTTAGATCCTATTCCTGAACGCCCTGGTGTACGCTGGACTAGACAATTTAAATGGAAACCAGCCAAAGATAATACTGTAGATTTCCTTATTAACTTTGAACGAGACCCCAACATTCCAACTATTGATAAAATTATTACCACTATTCATCCCAGCAGCGAAAACACCGTTCAATATAAAACTATGCGCCTCTATGTTGGCAGTGATAAAGATCCAGCATTTGATAATCCTCGTAGCACCATTCTACTCCAACAATCTCTTCCTAAAGAAAAGGGTGGCAATAAATATAAACCATCACTCTTTAACCCTATGGAGTTTCCTGACACAATGGCCAATACCTGTAATGTAACCATTGAAACTGATCCTGAAACTGCAGAAGATTATGTCAGTACTGAGGACTCAAAAGAACCTATTCAAGATCGTAGCATTGTTGAAATGCGCTATGATCCCTCTCGTGAACCTGGATGGCGATGGGTACCCACTCGTATTCGCCACGACAAAACAGAACGCCTTATCCGCGCCTCCCTTAAGAAAGGCCCCATCAAATACTCTGGTATGATGAACGATGAAGGCGTTGCCAATGATGTTTGGGACTCTATTCATAATCCAGTTACTGAATCAATGATTCGCAGCGGCAATGAACAACCCAGCGATGATGAATCAAAAATCCTCCTAAAATTCCAAGATAGCGAAGTTGCCAAAAAATACTATGAACGCAAAGCCCCTAAAGAAGACCTTACACTTGTACAAGGTATGCTCGACTTTCATAATAAATATATCAAGAATGAAATCCTGTTAAAACGCACTTTAAAGGGTGGTAATAAGAATCTTCTTGATTTAGCCTGTGGAAAAGGTGGTGATTTGTTTAAATGGTTATTTAATCGAGCTCGGTATGTAGTTGGTATTGATACAGCTGGTGAAAATATTACAAATCCAAATGACGGCGCCTATAAGCGTTATGTTGAGGCAGTTATGGAGTTTGGCTGGGGACGTGTTCCTAAAATGACATTCGTAATTGGTAATAGCTCCAAAGATATTGTAAATGGTGATGCTGGTGCTACCCCTGAAGAGCGTGATATCCTTCGCTCAATCTTTGGCAAGTTTGAACCAGAAGGCCCTGTACCTAAATATGTCCAAAGCGTTATGGCAGGATCCTTCCGTGCTGGTGCTGATGTCGCTGCCTGTATGTTTGCCCTACACTACTTCTTTGAAAATGAAGTTATACTCAACGGATTCATTAAAAATCTATCTGAAACCGTCAAGATTGGCGGACTCTTCATTGGTTGCTGCTTCGACGGCGATAAAGTCTTTAACCTTCTACGCACTATCAACAAAGGGCGCGCTAAAGTTGGTAAGATTGAAGATACCCCTATCTGGTCTATCACCAAAGACTATGATAAAGAGGAACTACTACCTGATGATGACTCCATTGGCCTCGCAGTTGATGTAGAATTTATTAGTATTGGTACTACACACAAAGAATACCTTGTACCATTTGAACTTCTTAAGAAGAAACTCAAGACGATTGGATTTGAACTGCTTGATAAGAAAGATATTGCTGAGCTAGGTCTAAATGCCAGTACAAATACATTTGATATCAGCTATGAAATGGCACAGAAGGGCAAGAAGACATTTAATATGCCAGATGCTGTAAAGGAATTCTCTTTCCTAAATCGCTGGTTTATCTTCAAGCGTATTGGTGAAGTTGGTGTTTCTGAAATGCCTAAGATTACTCTTCCTGAATCAAAAGGCACAGAGGATGAAGATGTAGCAGAGGCAAAGGCAGAAGCAGAAGCAGCAGTAGAAGCAGAGGCAGAGGCAGAGGAGGACAATGATGGTGAGGAAGAGGAGGAAGTTATAGAAAAGGAGGTT
>Ga0114963_10000076_pt1 | contig 56780 bp, 58 predicted proteins | sample C_131016_EF_Meta_FD_87019 | JGI IMG/M metagenome (GOLD analysis project Ga0114963, IMG submission 87019) | Freshwater microbial communities from Lake Croche, Canada to study carbon cycling - C_131016_EF_MetaG | ecosystem: Environmental > Aquatic > Freshwater > Lake | place: Lake Croche, Canada... | reverse complement strand
TCTGGTTCTGGTTCTGGTTCTGGTTCTGGTTCTGGTTCTGCAGAAGGATTTACCGCAAATGATGTTACCAATTTTTCAACTACAACTGGAAATGATGTTACCAATTTTGCAACTACAACTGGAAATGATATTACCAACTTTTCAACTACAGCCGCAAATGATGTTACCAATTTTGCAACTTCAACCACAAATAATAATATAAATTCAACCAAAAACAATATTAATCAATTGTATAATTCTGAAAAAGGTTTTGATTATTTTTGGAAATACACTGTTGCAAATTTTTTCCCTACTGGAAAAACAATTACAGAAAGTTTAATTCACTCAATATCAAAAGTGTTTAATACCATTTTTGTATTTAAATGGAATGTACCAAAAATATTTTATCCAATAATTGAAGATGATGAAAATTCAAAAGAAGTTAATTTTATTGTAAATGATATTAGTTTAAACAATATTGTTTTTGATTCAAGTACAAATATTGTTATAAAAGGAAGTAATAATAATAATACTATTTCTACAGATGGGTCTGCAAATATACCATATTATAATTATACAAGTAATGTTCCTATAAATTATCAATTTAATTATAATTTTAATACGATTGATATAAGTGGACAACAAATACCAATAACTGATGTAAGTAATGTTCAATATAGTATTTATATACCCAGTGTAAATCAAACTAATAATTATGTAAGTCCTAAATCAAATATTGTAGTCATTTATAGTACATTACTTATTTTATTTTTTATCTATGTGATTTGGATAATTTTAATAATATCTAGATTAAGTGATGAACCAATACAACCCTCATTCTTACAATATGAAACATTACAAACAGGGCTTAAAATTATTGTAATGTTGTATTTTGTAGGATTAATACTTTATTATAGTTTTTCAAAATCTACCATTGTTTATAGTATTATAAATTTGTTGTATATTTTAGTAGTAATAATAAAAGTATTACAAATTAAATTACCATTTGCAGAATATATTGCAATTTTTAGTGAATTTGTTACCACACAATTACAACTTATTTTACCACAAATATTTGATTTCTTTAAAAATATATTTACAAATATTTTTGAATATATAACTTCTGCATTTAGTGGTACTCAGTTATCTTATTTTGTTATATTATTAATATCTATATTATCAGTAATTATTTATTATTATACTCCTACTATTATAAATGCAGCAATTCTTCAAGGTGGACAACAATTAATAAATCATCCAGTAAATACACATAAATTACATACATTATCTAATTCTGAAATTTTGAATGGTAATAATAATACAAATTATGTTTATGCTATTTCATGTTGGATTTATTTAGATAGTATAGCACCGAATTATAAATCTTCTTATACTGATTATTTATCTTTATTAAGTTTTGGTGGTAAACCAAATATATTATATAATAAACAATTAAATACTTTAATTGTAACAATAGATACTGATAATTCAAATACTAATAGTACGGATACAACTAAAGGACAAGTAGTTTATACAAAAGAAGATATGCTTTCACAAAAATGGCAAAACATAATAATTAATTATAATCATGGAACAATGGATATATTTTTAAATGGACAATTAGTAAAATCGGTTATAAAAGTTCCTTATTTTAATTTAGAAAATTTAACAATAGGACAAAGTAATGGTTTGCAAGGTGGTATATGTAATGTCATTTACTTTAAATATGCATTATCTGCAACTCATATATATTATTTATACAATTTATTTAAAAATGACAAACCTCCAGTATTAAATAAAACTTATCAAACATTTCTTACAGCAAAAACTGTGTATGAAGATAATCCTATAAAAATGCCTTGAGTATTTAAGTTTATTTAAGTTTATTTAAGTTTATTTAAGTTTATACAATTTATACAATTTATAAAAATTAAAATCTTATTTTTATATTATACAATGGAACCTATACAAATTATTATTTTTGTGATTATTTTAGTTTTAGTAATATATTTATTAATTTATATTTTTAAAGATAAACATACCTTACAAGGTTTACAAAATGGACAAACCACTTCTACAATTGCATATGCCTCTTTAGCAACAAATGGGTCTAGTGTTCCTTCTGCAAATTTTACATATTCTATGTGGTTTTATATAAATGATTGGAATTATCGTTATGGCGAAGAAAAAGTATTATTTGTAAGACGAAATGATGCTGTTGCATGTCCAAATGTATTTTTAACTCCTGAAGACAATAATTTAATAATTAGTATGTCTAGTGGTAGTGGCGTAATACCCATACCAAATATTTGTTTAATATCTAATATTCCTATACAATCATGGGTTAATTTATTAATAAGTGTTTATTCTACTTCTATGGATGTGTATATTAATGGTAAATTAGTAAAAACATTATTATTACATGGTCCGGTAAATGTAACGGCAGTACAAAATGAAAATATTTATATTACTCCTGCAGGCAAAGGTGGGTTATCTGGGTTTGATGGGTGGACTTCAAAATTTCAATATTATCCAACATCTACAAACCCACAACAAGCATGGAATATTTATACAAAAGGTTATGGTAATTTATCAAATTTATTAGGATTAGGCACTTATCAATTACAAGTATCTGTATTAGAAAATGGTAGTACACAAGGAAGTTTTACTATTTAAAATATATAAATTATTTTATTGTATATAATTTATATATGAGTGATATAAATGATTTATTAGAATCAAATAATTTAGTAATAAATTTAGCTTTTTTAATTTTTGTGATATTATTTTTTGTAATATTTTTAAAACTAGGGTTTGTTATTTTAGAATTTTTATTTTCACCAAATAAATCTCCACATTTATTTAACGGAATGATTAGTGGTTCTGAAACTGTTATTTTTCCACAAAATCCTCTTAATAGTAATGCAGTTACTATATACAGGTCTTCAAATGAAAACGATGGTATTGAATTTACATGGTCATTATGGCTTTTTATAGAACAAATAGATTTTAATATTAGTCGTCTTCATAAACATATTTTTAGCAAAGGTAATCAAACAACTAAAGAATATGGACTTGAAAAAGGTATTGTATTTCCAAATAATGCTCCTGGATTATACATAAAACCAAATTCAAATGATTTGTTAGTTATAATGAATACATTTACAAATATTAAAGAAGAAATTGATATTCCTAATATTCCTTTAAATATTTGGGTAAATGTAATGATTAGATGTCAAAATACTACTTTAGATGTTTTTATAAATGGAACAATTACTAGAAGTATTGAATTGTCTGGAGTACCAAAACAAAATTATGGAGATGTTTGTGTTGGTCTAAACGGTGGTTTTGATGGATATATCTCTAATTTATGGTATTATGATAGTGCTTTAGGAACAACTGCTATACAAAATCTTGTTAATCAAGGTCCGAATACAAAATTAGTTAATGCTAATACAAATATGATAGGAAGCTTTAATTCAAATTATTTGTCAATGCAATGGTTTTTTAACAATAATTAAAATAAAATAATTTAAACATTGTTTATTAATATTAAATAAATAAATAAATATGATAAAACAACCCTCAAATGATAATGAATCCTCTACAGAAATAATTGAAGAGGCTATTGAAGAAGTTATTGTAGTTGATAACAATTTGAATGAACCTTTTATTGAAAATAAAAATATATTAAAATATAAAACATGTTTTATTTTAAGTGTTGCTGCAGTTGTAACAACATTGGTTTTAATTTATTATTCGCCAGATACTTCCAAAAGTAATACAATAACAAATACAAATGAGGTTAATTTAACTACTATAATTTTTAATTCAAGTTTTATTTAAATATTTTATATTTTATATTTAAATAAATATTTAAATAAATTTTTTATATTTTATATTTTATATTTTATAATGTCGTATTTTCCAAATCCCACACATGCATGGTCAAGAGTAAGACATGCTTATTCATATGCATTATCTTCAAATGACCCAGATAATTTTGTATATGTACCATTAATTCATGCAACAATTCCATCAGCACAAGCAGATTATGATAATAAAATGTTGTATAAAGGAAATATATTACAATATAAATCAAATTGTTTAAATCTTACAAAAAAACAAAAATATGCGCAAATATGTAAAGGAGGTGGTCCATGTAGAAAAAAAACATATGCTGCTCAAACTCAAGTATATACAAATCCAAATACTAATAAATTACAATCTATTGGTTCGGTTGTATTAGATACTATTTCAGGAGTTCCATGTCCATATGATTGTTCAACTAATAATATTATAGTAAGTGGTCATTTAATTTGTGGAACATATGCAAATCCATGTACGGGAGAGGTATATAAACAATATAACCCAGCAATACAATGTTTTTCATCATCATGTTCTGATGTTCCTGGAAATATTAAATTATGTTGGAATTCTAAAGTACCAACATGGTATCCACAAACAAAAACTACTATGAATAATAGTGCAAATAAATGGCCTCAAAATTATAAAGGATTTGTTAGTGCAATAAAACCATTGACACCAATTTTAAATTTAATAGATAATGGTATTAATTTAAATAATACTAATTCAATTGTTTTGGTATGGTCGGTAAATAATAATAATTTAAAAACCCCAAATTTTTGTAGTAATTTACAAATTACACAATTTAATGTTTATCAAAATGGAGTATTTTATAATTCATATTCTTATTTAATTACTTCTATTATAATAAATAATTTAAATCCAAATACAACATATTCATTTTATGTTACTGCAATTAGTAATGGTGTAGCATCACCACCATCTAATATAGTCAATTATTATTAACTACATTAACTACGTAATTTAGGATTAATACATAAATCATTTGTAGGAAAAATATCGCCAGACATACATTTATTTTTAGCACTTACTTGTGCGCACGTACGAAACCCTCTATCTGTACCAACATAACACCAACCGCTTTTTCCGGTAGTATTTACTGTAGTATGAGATACAGAAGCTTTATAATCAGTTCCGGAACCGGATTTAGATTTAGATCCTACATCAGAATCGGAATCAGAATCAGAACCAGAACCAGAATCAGATTTAGATTTGATACTTGTTGTTTTTGTAGTGAGTTTGGGGGGAGGTGTTATTGTTTTTGAATTTAATTGAGGAGAGGTAATTTGTGGTGTATTATAAGCTGCATTTTGTTTTTCAACTTTGGAACTATTTATTGTTTCTTTTGTATAACCTTGAGGCACCGACCCCGAACCTGATGTTGCCGACCCCGAACCTGATGTTGCCGATTGATTAAATTGCTCAAAAAATTGAGTAATATCTTTACCTAATGAAGCAATAAGATCATTTATATTTTGACTACCCGTATTAGCATAATTTATACAATTATATACTAAAAATCCAATAATAAAAAAAGTAAATAACCAAATAAATAAAGTTAAATAACTAAAAGAAGTGGGTTGAACTGTTTCTGGAGTAGAAGAAGTTGATGGAGTTGTTTCTGGAGTAGAAGAATTTATTACCGAAGTATTTACCATTATAATAAAAAAATATTATTTTAATTTATTTCTTATTTATTATTTTTTATTTATTAAATGTTAATAAATACAAAAATTGATTTAAATCGCTTAAAATCTCATCGCGAATATTATATAAATCAGAATTTGACATTTTTTTCATGGTAGAATTATTATTTAAATTTACTAAATAACTTTTGTATTTTTCAATTTCTCTCTTTAATTCTTCTGAAGAAGTTAAATCAATTAACCGAATAGTTTTTTGTTTTGTTAAATTAATTCTACTATTTGTTTTTCCTAAAAGAACTTCAATAAACTTGTCAATATTTTCGTTTAATTTTGTATATAATTCATCTGTTGCTTTATGTGTTGCATAACTATAAGTTTTCCAATGAAATAATTTTATCATTAACAGCATCTCTAAAAATAAAATAGTAATTTCTCTTTCAAAATGACTATAAGACGTATTTGTTTTTAAGTTATTTAATTTATTTAATTTATTTTTACGTGTTTTAGACATATATATTTATAATATATTTATTATATATTTATTATAAATATATTATATAAATATGAAAAGTAAAAAATGTAAAAATAAAAATGTAAAAAAAAACACATTGAAAAAAGGAGGTTCAGGTGTTTCTGCAATTTTTGGTAATCAAGAACACAGATTTAAAAAAAATATAACAAAAATTCTTAAATTTATTAATTTAGATTATTATGTTGGACGGCTTCCCGGTATTATGGACGATGAGAATTACATAACAAATACAACCACAATTATAGTTGACCAAGTAAAAAAAATGAGTGAACAATATAAAATCAACTGGTATACAACAACTATGTCTGAATTAACGAACAGAGTAAGTGTGTATATTCTAGAAAATATAGTCATGAATTACGGATATGAAATAATTAACAAGAATGATTCCACAAAAAATCTTCATGATAAGGTTAAAGAAAATTTTATAATTAAGATAATAGAAAAAAACACAAAATACCATACGGTATTGGAAGAATATAATAAACACACTTTTGACCGTAATAACAGAGTTGATGTCTTGTTAGAAAAATTAAAAAATATAGTAAAGAATTCAATTGAAGCAGAGATACTGAATATACAAAACCAAAAATTATTACAAAAAAAAAAGTTAAATACTAATAAGCTGTCTCCTTCTTCTGAGGGTTTACATGGTCAACTATCAAATGATTTTGAAAATAGTGTGCCTAAATTGCATTTTTCTTCTGAGGTTTCTGAAGATTTAGATTCTGAATTTGATCAGTTTGAAGTTGTTGAATTAAATAAAGATAAACTTGAAAAAGATGCATCTTCAATTTTTGACAAAATAAATGCTAAAAACTATAATAACAAATTGGATGAATCATGCAAATCTTATGTATTGAACAAATTACAACAGACAGTAACCGATGAATACACAAAATTTCAATTGCAAAAAAAAATTAAAAAATATATTACTCATCATAAAATATTACATTTAGAAAAACAAATAAAAGATACTAAAAAAATAGTTTTACAAATTACTGAAGAGATAGACAAAATAAAAACATAAATAAACTTGAACCTAATAATTAAAATAATTTTAATTTAGGATTTTGTAGTAAAACAAGAAAAAATAAAATTTTTTTATAATATATTTATAATATAAATATGAAAAGTAAAAAATGTAAAAATAAAAATGTAAAAACAAAAACATTGAAAAAAGGAGGTTCAGGTGTTTCTGCAATTTTTGGCACTCAAGAACACCGATTTAAAAAAAATATAAAAACAGCTATAAACAAGGTTGATCATATTTTTTATGATAATAAACTTTACAGTATATTTGATGATGATGAGAAATATGTAAAAACACCTAAATATATAAAAGATATACAAAAACGCTATATGGTTTTAGCAAAGGAAAACTTAAAATGGTACAACATGTCGTTAGATGACTTAACGGTTTCTGTAAAACAATATATTCAATACCAAATAATTTTAAAATATGGACTTAAGATAATTAATACAAAATATCCTAATAAATTTGATAATTTACAACAAAAAGAAGAATTAATGATTAAAATATTTAATAAATTACAAAATACACTAGAATGCAAACAAGTATTTAATACTTTTTTTGGTACACCTGTTATAAATGATAGCAATGCACAACTTGATGATTTTTTAAGAGAATTAAACCAGATGTTAGAGGCTGAAATTGACTCAATAATGAAGGAATTAGATTCTCGTCTCAATGAAAGTACTGTTGCTGCGTCTGAATTTCAATTACCACAAGAAAATTCAATAAATCGTCTCAATGAAAGTACTGATGATACGTCTGAATTTCAATTACCACAAGTTCTCAATGAAAGTACTGATGATACGTCTGCATTAGCACAACAAAATTCAATAAGTTGTGTAAATGCTGTTATGCAATTATTATATCATCTTGATGATTTTAAAAATTGCATACAACGTTTAAGACTAAAATCATCAAAATTCAAGGTTGATTTATTTTGTGGCAAAGCAAGAATGTTAATACATACGTTTAGTTCTTTTTTTAAAAAGTTAGATGATGATAAGTCATACAAAATAGATAGTAAAACTATTCCATTCTTGAAATCTGTATACACATTATTAGGAATTGATGAATTAAAATTTGATGAAACGCCACAATTTGAATTATTATTGTTAGTTTTTAAAATAATGGAACTATTTCTACATAGTGTTGAATGTATTTCTTTGGATGATTGCGATATATCAAAATTGTTTGAATTTAAAAATAATGAAACACCTAATGGGATTTATGCGATTAGCCTTAAAAATCCTCAACATTCTCAGTCTATACAAATTAGTGTTGCCAAAACAAATATAAGAGAACCTGGTAAATATTTTGTTGTATTTATAAATAGAGATAGAAAATCAAAACTCCGCAAAATTAGAATAAATGATAAATTAAAAATTGGTGATTTTACATTTACATTAAGTGGTGTTATTTCTCATCAAGGAACACCTAACGGTCATTATGTATATCAAAAATATGATAAACAAGGTGAATTTTTGTATGAAATAGATGATGGTGTAAAAAGAACCAGAATTAGACCAAACTACAAAAATAGATATATTGGTATGTATGCATCAGTTGTTGTATATGAAAATTTGAATGTTGCACCTTCAGTTGAACTTGAATCAGTTGTTCCTGGTTCAGTTGCACCTGAATTTATTAGCAAGTTAAAAACACAATTAGCAAATACTACAGAAATATTGTCTAAAATTACTAATGAAATAAATAACATAAAAAAAATAGATACTCCTCAAGTAAACCATCATACTCCTCAAGTAAACACTCCTATTAAACCTGTTGAAAGTTGGAATAATTATGATTATGTAAACCCACTCAAATGGGTCGGGTATGGTGGTAAAACAAAACATAAAAAATACAAAAGAAAAAATAACAAAACATATAAAAATAAAACACATTTGTAAACATATGTAATTTGTTTAATTTATCTTAGATATTTTAAATAAATAATATATTTATAAAATATAAATATGAAAACTAAAAAATGTAGAAATAAAAATGTAAAAAAAAACACATTGAAAAACTATAAAGGAGGAAGTGATCTTAACGAATCTGAAATAAGTACCGCAAACAAAATTTTCACAGAAATAGAAGTTGCGAATAATTATACATTTGCAAAACATGATAAAGATAATTTATTCCACAAGATTTATTTAGAAAAGAATGAATCCCCAAATGGTGAAATATCTAGCAAGAAAATTAGAGAAATTATAGAAAATAATGCAGGTGAAAAACAACCTGATGTATCTAGTTTGTATGATGAGCTTCTTAATGAGAATACTATTAATCCACAGATTGATTATAAAAATGAGTTTGGGTATCCGGTTCATGAAAATGAATATTATACAAAAGTTGAAGATGAATTATCAACTTTATCAAGTTTAATTTCTTATCAACCAGGTCTGACTCGTGAACAACAAAAACAACTCATACAAAGTAACATTTTAGCTAAGTTATTTCCAAAAAAATTTCCACAGATAAAATCCGACACAGAATTAGAATTAATGAACGCATATAAGATAAATTCTGGAATAAAATCACAAGGTTCAATATGTTGGATAAATGCTGCTATACAATTATTATATCATCTTGATGAATTTAAAGATTGTGTAGTAAATTCACAATATGAAATTTCGCAAAGGCATGATTGTTCTGAATCAATTTTACGTAATGCAATGGAATCTTTAAAATTTGCTTTTACAAATTTAGACCAATCTAAAGAAACAAAAAAATCAATTGATCATGACTATGTTGGCGGGTTGTTTGATTTAATGCTTAGCAGAGATCACACCTTACTCAAACAAGACATACACCGCCAACAGGATTCAACTACCATAATTAATATAATAATAGATTTATTTGTACATGATAATTCAACAGACACCCCACCATGTATTTTATTTAGGTTATTTAGTAATTGCGATATAACAAATATGTTTAAATTTGAACAATATGGACAATATATTTATACATCTTTAATTTCAAATAATGAAACATCTGTACAAGATGCTATAAATAAAGTTACTACTAGAACTACTACTAGAAATGGACAAGAAATAATACAAACAATACCCGGAGGAATACGCAATTCTAGCAAATATTTTTGTGTACTTGTAGGAAGACGAGACCATGGTAATCTTGTAGACGGACAATACATAGATCGTGGGCGAAGTACAAAGCCAATTGTAATAGATCGCATATTACATATTGATAACTCAATATTTACATTAAGTGGTGTTGTTTGTCATATAGGAACTGAAGGTAATGATGGCGGTCATTATGTATATCAAAAATATGATACTGCACAAGGAGAATTTTCATATCAAATAGATAATGCTACAATAACAACAAGTGAAAGAAATATTGATATAGATGGAGTATTTGCAGTGTATGAAAAAACAGGTCCTCCTCAGAAGCCTCCGAAGCCGCAGCCTGATTCTCGTGGTGATTTTCCTCCGCAGCCTGATTCTCGTGGTGATTTTCCTCCGAATCCGCTTCAGGAGTATCTTCTTGATTGGGAACAAAGATTCATAAAAGTTAAAGGAGAACATCAAGGAGCGTCTAAGCGAAATGACATATTACCAAATTTTTATGCATTAATAAAAAATAAATTAAAAGATAAAAAGCTTGACAAATTGTTTGAAAATGACGGGGGTGACCAACTTTTAAAAGATATCATTAAAAATGTAATAAATACTTATAATAATGATAAAGAATTACAAAACGCAACTGTTACAGAGATTTTTAAAAAGATAGAAGAAGAAATTAAAAGTTTAGAATTAGAAACTATACAAAACATTGAACGGTTAAACCATAAAATTGGACAAACTACCGAACGGTTATACCATAAAATTGAACAAACTAAAGAAACTCCAAAAGATCAAGATAAATTAACAGAATGTATTGAAAGTACTACAAAAATATTGACCGATCTTACACAACAAATACAAGATATAACTTCTTCTTTTATTTTTCAAACACATCAAGTAAATCCTCAAGAAAGTCATCAAGAAAGTCATCAAGAAAGTCATCAAGAAAGTCCTAAGAGTAAATATTGGTATGAATATTTACATCCGGGTAGTTGGTATGGCGGTAAAACAAGACATAAAAAATATAAAAGAAAAAATAACAACACATATAAAAAACATAAAAAATACTTTAAAAAAACTAAACAAAGAAAAGATAAATTTAAACGCCGAAATACAAAGAAAAGATAAATAAAAACAATTTAAAGCCGAGGAATAAAATTTTCTCCAAATGTGTTCATTTTTTCTAATTTTTCAATAGTTTTTTCTAAATTGTTAGATTTTATATTTTTAAATAGATAATCTGTGCCAGGTGATTCTTCATTTTTTTTAATTTGTGCATAAACCAAATTTATTTTTTTAATAATATTTTTAATAATTTCTTGTTGAGAAGGTCTCATAATTTCTTCTGAAATATTTATATTTTCACAAAAGAGAGAAATTGCAAAATAAAAAATATATTTTCTTTTTTTAGAACAATTTTTGGTATATTTTAAGCTGAATAATGTAAATAATGATTTTATTATTTTAGTTATTATTTGCGATCTTTTTTCAGCTTCTATAAAAAATACTTCCCATACAATCCATATAACATCCATTTGTAATTTAGATTCTATTTGTGAATAATTTCTACGTTCACATATTAATTTTTCTTTTTTTATCATACACATATTTTCAAATTCTATTATCCATTCAAACCAATAACATGCATTCATTATATTTTTGCCTTGTTCCGAAATACAATATGCAATTTCATTTATAGCCGGATATAATTCTTTAGGATCTTTTTCTTTAAGTATATTTTCGGCAAACTTATTATTTGGGGCTTTAAATTTGTCTCTCAATTGAACCATATCAAAATCATTTTTGCCAACTTTAATATTATCAAAACTATGTTTTCTTTTAGCATCACATAATATACACATTATTTCACAAAAAAGATGACGTATTTTTTGATTATTTCTTAAACTCAATTCATTACCTAAATATCCGGTATTTAAAATTTCTTTGAATTGATTTAAACGTAATTCAATATAAATGGATATTTTAGTGTTGCCTAAATGAATATATTTAGTATAAAAAAATATAATGATTTCCCATAAATCATTGAAATGACCGGAACATACTAATTCTGCACTCCAATAACAAGTTGGCTCTATTTTAGAATTCATTAAACTATTTAATAATTCTTTTCTTACATCTACTTTTTTAAATTTAGAAAATGTAATTCCTTTAAATATTTTGTATTCTCTCACATCATTAATTTGCGATTCATCGTCCATATCCTTTTAATTAAATTTATACAAAAAAATTTGCAAAAATACATATATATATAATATAAATACATGAAATTTAAAAACTCTTTAATAAATTGTTATAAAAAATTATCACCAATTGGTAAACTTTTAATTCTTACTGGATTTTTTTTAATTATAATTATTTTTTTCAAATATATAGAAGAAAAAAAAAATAGAGAGAACTTTGAAAATAACAAATCTGACCAAAATGAAAAAATTGTATTTAAAGATGGTAATAATATTTATGATGATTTTTATGCTGAAATATATGACCATTTAGTATTTAATAATTTGAAAAATAATTATGAAATAAGTTCTATCATAGATGTTACAAATATTAATAAAGACAGTAATGTCGTAGATATTGGTTCCGGTACAGGACATCATATTAAAGAATTTGCAGATAAAGGAATAAATGCTGTTGGAATAGATATTTCGCCTGCTATGATTAAAGTTGCTAAATTAAATTATCCAAAATTAAATTTTAAAGTTGGGGATGCATTAGATGCAAAATTATTTCAATTATCTAGTTTTACACATATTACTTGTTTTTATTTTACATTTTATTATTTTAAAGATAAAACTGCCTTTTTTCATAATTGTATGGATTGGTTGAAACCAGGAGGTTATTTAATTTTACATTTAGTAAATAGAGAGACATTTGACCCCATTTTGCCTCCTGGGAATCCACTTCTTATGGTTTCGCCACAAAAATATGCAAAAGAACGAATTACACATACCAAAGTTACATTTACAAATTTTGTATATAAATCAGAATTTAATTTAAATGCAACTCAAAACTTGGCCACATTTGACGAAAAATTTAATTTCAATAATGGCAAAATAAGAAAACAACAACACAAATTTTATATGCAAGATATTGCTGTCATTGCAAATACTGCACAAGAAAATGGTTTTATATTAAAAGAAAAAATAAATTTAATAAAATGTGCTTATGATAATCAATTTTTATACATATTTGTTAAACCAGGATAATAAATAATAATTTACTCTTTATCGTTTGTTATTTTTGGTATCGTTTTTTATTTCTTTTACCGCTAGCACTTTTAGTAGCACTTTTAGTAGTACTTCTAGTTTTTAAATATCTTGAATTATATCTTGAATATTTTCGTTTTTTAGTTTTAAATTTTTGTTTTACATGAAAATTTGAATAATAATCATTATTATTTGTATTTTTTTCTATAATATTATCAACAATATGTTGATTTAAACTTCCCATATAATATATAATATAAGATTATATATTAAATTAAATTAAATTAAATTAAATTAAATTGATGTAATCGTTTTTATAAATAATTTATAATCATTCAATTTATTAATATTGAGTTTATGTTTGAACAAATATTATATTTTATGCAACAAATATGGTATTATATTATAAAAATCAAAATAGTTTTTTCTTTAGAATATTTTACTTATGTAATAGTTTTTTTAGTTCTCTCTATAATTATATTTTACAGTTTTATTAAAATAAAATATGGGTTTTGGATAATACAACCAGTGTTTCATATATATGATTTAGGATATATGTTCAATCCACCTGGTATTATAAAACATGATTTGCCTATACAAAATAAATACACAAATTTCAAAAATATACAAACGAGCAATAAATTAAATGAACATCAAATACAACGGTTTTTAACTTTGATACGGTTTCATTATCTTCGCAATAAAGATAATGTATTTATCCCTCATATAGAAAATATTTTACCTTATTTTAATAATCACAATCATCCCTCATTTTTTACACTCTATCATGAACCCACATCTATTATAGAACAAAAAACCAATAATGTGATAAAAGATACTAAAGTTATTGGTGCAATTACTTCGCGGCCTGTTTTTATACAAATTAATAATGATTTTACTACGGATAAAAATAACAGTGGGTTTTATGCAAATTATGTAGATTACTTATGTGTAGATAAAAAATATAGAAAACAAGGCATTGCTCCTCAATTAATACAAACTCATAATTATAATCAACAACATTTAAATAAAAATATTTCTGTTTCTCTCTTTAAGAGAGAAGAAGAATTAACTGGAATTGTACCTTTATGTGTGTATTCTACTTATGGGTTTTCAGTAAACAAATGGACAAAACCAGCTGAATTATCCGCAGAATATAAATTATTAGAAATAAATCCTCAAAATTATCGTTTTTTAATAGATTTTATGAAATTAAATTCTACAAAATTTGATATTATTATAAATGCGGATGTTGCAAATATTATTGAACTTATAAAAACTAAAAATATTTTTATTTATACTATTGTATCAGATGATGATATTATATGTGCATATTTTTTTAGAAAAACATGTATAGAAATTGAAAAAGGGATGGAAGTATTAACTTGTTTTGCTTCTATTAATAATACCAATAATGACTTGTTTATTCAAGGTTTCAAAATAAGTTTTTGGAAAATTGCAGCAGAAAATTTTTTTGGTTTTTGTGCAATTGAAAGTGTTTCCCATAATCATATATTAATTGACAATATTATACAACGGACCCCCCCTTTAATTATTAGTCCAACTGCTTATTTTTTTTATAATTTTGCATATCCAACATTTCAATCAAAAAAAGTGTTTGTATTATGTTAAATTTTGTTTCGTTTTTTGTTTCGTTTTTTTGTTTCGTTTTTTGTTACGTTTTTTTGTTTCGTTTTTTTGTTTTTTTGTTTCGTTTTTTTGTTTTTTGAATTTTTTCCACGTGCTTGAGAAACTAATACAACCATTTCAGAATCACCACTTGATTTTGCAGAATCACCACTTGATTTTGCAGAATCACCACTTGATTTTGCAAAAGGACCACTTGATTTTGCAGAATCACCACTTGATTTTGCAAAAGGACCACTTGAAGAAGAAGAAGGTTCAACAACCATTTCAGAATCACCCCTTAATTTTGGTTTCTGGTGTTTTTTTACAGAACCATCTTCATAATATTTGTCTGAAAAACTTTTTGAGGAACATTTCATTAAGATACCTAATAGATTACACGCATAACTTAATTCATCCATTGTTTTGTTTATTTTATCTATAAACTGTGATAATGAAAATTCTATTTCTGGGTTTTCGGCTGATGCAACAAATTTATTATTATATTTTACTTTACCTTTGAATGCGTAATGTTGGTTAAACACAATTGCCTGAATATATATATAACAACCAACATCATCTTCTGTTGAAATATAAAATGATGAATTATGTGTTTGACAAATTGTTGGATAAAGAGATTTAAAATCTACAGCATTAGATATATCATCTATAATTGGAAAATATTCTTCTTTTGCCCAATCCTCACTGGTATCAAAATCAAAATAGTTTTCACATTCACTGGGATCAAAATAGTTTTCACATTCGGTTGTTAAAAGTTCTTTATGGTCTCGCATAAATTGTGTAGGGTTATTAAATAATATTGGATTACTTTCAGTACTTTCCCAAGTTTTCAAGTTAGCTTGTAACTTTTTCAATTGTTTTGTCAAACTTGCCTTTTGTGTTTCATCTGTTGCCTTGCGGTATTGGTTACATAGTTTGTTATATCTATGTTTTTCCTTAGTAATTGTGGAATCATTAATCATGCGTAATATTTCTTTTAGTAATTCATTTTCATTACCGTCCCGTCCCCATATTGAAGAACCTATTGGTGCTACATCAGCAATAGAAATTTTTTGAGCACTATTATTTTGTAGACAACCATAGTTTTTATCGGTACCATGCGCACAAATACCAAATGCTAATAATATGTGATCGCTAGAAACAATAGGATTGTTTTTTTGTTGCAGTTCAGTTTCAACTGTTTGAAATTTTGATTTAAATTCTACGCCTACTTCATTAAGTAAATCAAAACCTGTGTATTGAGGAAATGAACCTAAATATGGAGGAGGTGTTATTTGAAGTGAGGAACTTTTTTCAGAGTGCTCACTTTTTTTAGAGTACTCATCTATACGGCGAATAGTATTGGGAGGGATTTGCATTATTTCTTTAACAATAACCATTTTATTACCATGCGGTACAGTTGTATCCTCATGTGGTGGAATATCTAATTTCATTTCTAAAAAATCCTGACTTAGAATTTGTCTTTGTTTGTCTTTTTTTTTTTATATATTGATTTCAAATACTCTTTATACTCATCATGCAACTGGTCATAATTATCTAAATTTACAGGGTCGGTATCAAATTTATATTGTGTATAACATGCTTTAATGTTTTGCATTAACGACTCACCTTTTGGTGGTTTCTTTTTTAATTTGTTGCAATCTGTTTGTTGGGCTGCATCTTTTGCGTGTGGTGAAGTTGATGGTGCAGCTTTTGCGTGTGGTGAAGTTGATGGTGCAGCTTTTGCATGTGGTGAAGTTGATGGTGCAGCTTTTGCGTGTGGTGAAGTTGATGGTGCAGCTTTTGCGTGTGGTGAAGTTGATGGTGCATCTTTTGCGTGTGGTGAAGTTGATGGTGCAGCTTTTGCGTGTGGTGAAGTTGATGGTGCAGCTTTTGCGGGTGGTAAAGTTGATTCATCATCTTGTTCTGAGTCGGAATCTACTCTTTTACGTTTAGGAATCGGTTTGTTCATTTATATTATTAGTAGAAATTTTTTATGAAACAATTTACATACTTGAAGATTTTAAACATTTTATAATAACTTTTTTTGATTTTTAATATTACTTAAAAGTTTAGTATAAAAACAACGTTTAAAGTTTAAAGTATATGTTGGACCAATATATTTTTATAGATGGTAGTTATTATTGTTTTTATCGTTACCATGCATTGTTACAATGGTGGAAAAATGCACATCCAGAGGAACCATTAAATGTTCCATTTGAGAATCTTATTTTCTTAGAAAAATTTAAAAAAATATTTAGAGAGAATATTCAAAAAATTGTAAAAGTTCTCTCTAAACAAAATAAACAAATAAATAAAGCAACCCAAATAAAACTTATTGTCGCAAAAGATTGCAAAAGAGAAAATATTTGGCGGAATGATTTATTTAAAGAATATAAAGCCAACCGACCAACGGATGGAACATTTCAAGGATCACCATTTTTTAAGATGGTTTATGAAGACAAATTATTTCAAGATGCCGGGGCATGTGCAGTCATCCATCATCCACAATTGGAAGCCGACGACTGTATTGCTATTTATGTAAATCATTTATTAAAACAATATAAAGACCCCCCAAAAATTCATATTATTACTAGTGATCATGATTATCTTCAACTTGCTAGAGAGAATATAAAAATATATAATTTGCAACTTAAAGAACTACAAGGTAAAATGGAAACTTCTCTCTATAATTTAAATTTAAAAATAATTATGGGGGATGTTAGTGATAATATACCTGCAATATTTCCTAAATGTGGAATTAAAACTGCACAACGATGTGTTTTAGACAATGATTTTTTAAAAAAGAAAATGTTGGAATATCCGAATGCAAACGCACAATACAAATTAAATCAACAATTGGTTGATTTTCATTTTATTCCTGCAAAATTGAGAGAAGAATTTTTATTATTTATTGATTATCTCAATTCTCTCTAACTAAAATTTGTTGTTTTATGTTGTTCTAAACGTTTAAATGCTTCTACTTGTGCATTTGCTTGATATTGTTTCTTTGTTTTTTCTAAAACACCTATTGCAGCACTAATTTCTTCTTCTGTAAGTGCATTAGGATCAGTTGGTTTTAATCTATGTAATACTCTATAATTATGAGGAACTACACATAAATGACTTTCTTCATTAAATAAATGTTCGGAAAGAATAGTAAATATTGCAGTCAGCCCAAGCGCAGTATAAATATCACGCGTACCCATCCATGACATTGCAAATACTAAAATTTGTTTTGTTATTGTCATTTTCATGTATTCTTCTGTAGATTTACTAAATTGAATGGTTATAAATTTGGAACCAACATTTAATAGAATCATTATGACTCCTGCAAAAAATTTACTATTATTTATATACATAATATGATGATTAAAATAATAAGTTATTTTAGAAAATATACTTGAATGTGTATTTCCTTTTCCTTTTCCTTTTCCTATTTTTCCCATTTTTCCCATTTTTTTACCTCCTTGTTTGTTTAAATTATCATTTGATTGGGAACCAAACATTCTTAAAATAATGTAATATTATTTAATATTACAATATAATATTACAACTTAATATTACAACTTAATATTACAATATAATATTACAACTTAAAATAATTTATTACGTTTAAAATAGTTTGAGAATTTTACAGTAGTACTATCATATAATTCATTATATACTTTACGCATTTTTCTTAAATAAGGGCGATATGTTTCACGTATTATTGGTGTAAAATTTTCTAAAGCTTTGCTACTATTTATGTATGCAAATAAAATAATAATTATTATTAAAAACAAACAATACCACAAATGTTTTTTTAAAAAAATGCTATATTTATTCATATAAAATATAATTATTAAATTTTTTTTACAAAAAACTTATACTCTTTGATAATCACTAATTAAAAAACTATCTTTTAAAATATTACTATAACTTGATGGACTAACATTTTCTGTTTGGGTACGTTGATGTAAAGATGTAGGATATGTATTAGATTGTTTTCCTATAAGTATTGTTCTTTCTTTATCATGGAAATTATATCCTTCTAAAGGAGTAAAATTTTCTTTTACAGCTCCATTAGTAGTACTGGTTGTGGTAGTAGTAGTTTTTGGTTTTGCAGATTTTGATTTTGCAGATTTTGGTTTTGTTTCTACAGAACTAGGACCTGAACTCTGAGTTGTTAAACCTTCTATATAATCAGAATTATTGTATGCTGAAACATTAAAATTATTATAATAAATTGTATTTTGATTAATAAAAATAATTAATAATAATACTATTACTATTCCTAAAATATTATTTATATAACCAGAAATAACAATAAGTAATATTAATAAAATTCTTCCTAAAGGTGTATCTATTAAAAAGTTGAATGTTTTAGCTTGACTAAATAAAACAAATAAAATTAAAATTATGGAAATACCTATAATGTTTTTATTCATATATTACTATTATACAATTATTTTGTAGTGTTTAATAAATTATTATCTAATTTTTTATTAAGAATGTCTTTAGCAATGTTTGCAGCACCATTTGATAAAACAGATAATATGAATTCATCATCGGAAAATATAATTCAACAAAAACGTCAGGTACATAATAAAACTCAAAAAATGTATGCTAAAGAACCTATCAATAAAGAAAAAGTAAATTCAGTTTTACAACAAATACATAATAATTTAGAAATGGATGAAGATGATGAATATGAATATGACAAATATAACAAGTCATTTAATCCTCCACCATTTCCGGAATCTGCAGGTGTTCATAAAACAAAACCATTTTATAATATTGAAGGAATGACAAATAATAATATTGAAGGAATGACAAATAATGACAATAATGACAATAATATAGTTTCTATTAATGATGTTACTATAAAACCTTTAGGTAAAGCACCTGCCGCAAATTATCAACAAAAAACGTTGGAGTTGAATGATTATAAAAATTATAATGATTCAACTAATGCTGAATATTATAAAAATATTGTTCCTAATAATAATAATAATATTGGTTCTTTAGATTATTCAACACAAGATGTTGTATTACAAAAATTAAATTATATGATTACATTATTAGAAGAAAAACAAGATGAGAGAACCAATAATGTAATTGAAGAAGTAATTTTGTATTCATTTTTAGGAATATTTATTATATTTATTGCCGATACATTTATGCGAGCAGGAAAGTATGTACGCTAGAAATAATAAATTATAAATTATTATAATTAAATTGTTGGAACAATTCAAAATCTTTTAAATAAAATTTATATATTTTATTCTTAATTTCTTCATTATAAAACAAATAAACCGGTAATTTACATCCATAATAATTATCCATATTTAAATTACTTATATCATTTATATCATTTATATTTGTTATTTTATTATTTAAAACTGTATCTAGGATATCTTTAGTGCCTTTGTATTCATTTCCTCTAAATTCCTTTATATTATTTGGTATAATTTTATCATATAGGTTACCAATATACTCGTAATCAATATTTTTTATATCATAAAAGTTTAATTTTTTGCTTAATGATAATTGGTCATAATCAAACTCTTCACTTGTTTGAGGGATAAAATGATGTATATCACAAATTTTCCAATTTGGTTCTGTTAAATGTTCTACAAATTTTGCAAAAGTAATTTCATTATATGGCCAATTTTTTCTACATTCTCCTTTTTTATTATATTTATGCAAAAACCCTGATACAAGTCTTTCATATGGATTACGTGTTATTACTATAGTAGTATAATTATGCATATCTGTAGGTAATTTATGTCTATCATTTCTATGTAAAATATTTACATTTACATTTTGTAAATACCAAAATAATTTTTTTATATGACTACAACCACATTTTGCAGACCAACCAAATATTACTTTATTTTTTGTATCTACTAAATAGCGCATAATATATATAATAAAAAACATAAATATTTTTATAAATAAACGTCATGAATTTATGAATTTATAATTTATAATTTTCAAAAAAAAAATCAAAATAAGTTTTTTTGAAAAATAAATAAATACTTTTTTAAATTTAAATTTACTTTATTTACAATCAGTGTTAGCAATAACCCTATGGCCGCAAATATGAGTTTGAAGTTTCAAGCATTAATATGTTTTATTTTCTCTCTAATAAACCACATCCCTTGCAAAAATGCATCTGATAAATCATCTTTTTTTTTATGTGAATTGAAATAATCAAATTTGTCTTTAAATTGATTTTCATTAGATATTATATTTATGCAAATAGAGATGCCATTTTTCTTTCTTGCGGTATAAGCTTTTTTATCTGAAGCGGTCGCTTGCGATGGTTTACTATCGTTAACTACCGATTTCACTTCATTCCCCATTTTCAATTTATTACTAGCCGATATAAATTCAAATTTGTCAACTAAAATTGTTGACATGATAAAATATTGTACAATCATGCCTTGAATAGTCTTCATCCTATTTGCAATAGGTCCTATTTGATTTTCTATTAATACATAATCTATTTTCTCTTCTTCTAAAAAAAGCGCATCAAAATGCGTTTTAATATTGCGACCAATATCACATAAATTGACCTCCCCGCATTTTTGTGTTTCTATTTGTACATAAAAATGCGAAACTATATATTCTTCTACACTTTTCAATAAATCAGTTTTTTTTGTCTTTAAGTTGAAATTTATATTATATTGATTGGCAATATTTTGTAATTCTTGAATTTTCTGTTTTTTAATAAAAGACATTTGTTGTTCTCTCTTGGGAATTTGGAGAGAAAATTCAGAACCGTTAGAACATTTTGTGTTTTCTTTTGCATGTTTCAAACAAAAATATAATGATTGTGGATGTGTTTGAATGCATTGAGAACAAAATTTAGCAGGTTTTGTGCAACCTTTTATTTGACATAAAATTTCTTTATTTTCTTCAGAGAGATTAATAGTATCCCATTTTTTTATAATATATTTATTCTCTCCATTTATTCCATTTATATTTTCAATTCTCTCAAACAAACAAAAAGCTAAATTTTTGATTCCTGGATCTATACTTAAAATTTTCATTGAGAGAAAGTTATAAAGATATATCTATTATATTAAATATTTTATGTATTTTTAATATAATATAAATAATCATTGTCTCTTTATTCTTTTCTCTCTTTTTTTTTTTTCTTCTTTTTTTTTTAAAAAATTTTTTATTTTAATTTTTTAAAAAAATATAATAAAAAAAATAAATAAAAATAAATATTTATGATCATCCAATATAATTTTACTTTTAGAACGAATTACTAATACAATTGCCCATAATAACAGTAAACTTAAACATAATTTTTCTATACCATTTTTACATAAAATTTTTAAACTGATCTCACCCATTACAATATAATTATATAATAATAATAATATAATATTATCATATAACAAATATTTCAAATATTATTATTCAAAAAACAATTTAAAAACTTATTTATGTCTTAAAGTTAGTTGGGTCAATAGTAGGCGCCAATAATCTAGCATTTAATTGTTCTCTAGATAAATACGGATTTTTTAAATCGCTATTACTGTATCCAAACCCAGGATTACTTGTATCAAATACATTTCTATATTTATGAGGTACATTGCTAGATGGGGTTGCATTTGTATTTACATGTGCAGGTAATCCAACATCATAACATGTACTTTCCATATTATATTTCATAATTTGGTCACTATTATTTTGTAAATATTTACGATAATTAAAATTATTTGTAATATTTGCTTGTGTTATTATTTTTTGATTTACGACTGCATCTGGCTGCCATGAGGCATAATTTCTTCCATCAGCCATGATTGGAGGATAATTAAAATTAATATTGTTACTTCCTGAATAACATGTTGCCCATGACATATTTATTATTTATATATAAAATAATTTAAAGAAATAAATTTAAACAACTCCCAAAAGATTCAATAATTCACTTTTTTTTAATTTTGAAGGGTCAGATACTAAATTTCTCTCTATAACAATATTTCTTAATTTGTGTAAAGATAATTTTTTATAATCATAATCATCTGCTTCTTGACCAACTTCTACATTTGCATCTACATTTGCATCTACATTTGCATCTACTTCTATATCAATATCTTTAAAATCACTTGATGCAATTTCTAAAGTTTGTTTAGGATCATCTTCAGGCTCAACTTTAATCTCAACCTCAGGCTCAACTTTAATCTCAACCTCAGGCTCAAAATCAATTTCACTAGATTCTTCTAAAATTAAACATTCTACATCATTATCTAATTTAAATTTACTATTATCTATTTTTAAAACTTTAATATCACACTCATTATCATTATCAAAAATAATATCTTCTATATTATCCTCTTTATCGTCATCACCATCGTCATCACCATCGTCATCACCATCTTCATCATTATCACTATCACTGTCACTATCGCTGTCACTATCGCTGTCACTATCGCTGTCACTATCGCTGTCACTATCATCAGAAACGGAAATTAAATTTTCTTGTGCATGACCTTGTAAAGGAGTTTGTGAAAATACTATATTTGGTGTATTTGAGGTTGAGTTATTATGTAATTGTGGGTTTGATAAATAGTACAAGTTTAATTTTGTATTTTCTACATCTTGTACTAAAGTAGAAACTAAACTTAACATGGATTCCATTTTATGTTTGTGTTCTCTCAATTTTCCTTCAAAATAATTAATAACAATAGCAATAAGAATAGTAAAAATTCCAATAAATATTAAAGAAGTTGAATTAAACAAACTTTCTAAACAATACATTATATTACAAAAAGAGAATATTAATTAATTAATTAATTAACGAATTATTATTAATAATTTCTTTTGGATAATTTAATTCAGTTAAAATATTGATCCCCCCTTTAATTTCAGAAATACCCTTTTCTATTTTATATGTATAAATTATTTTATCATCTTTTTGAATTGTCATCATTTTACAATTTTGAATACTTTTTGTATTTTCTAATTTTTTACATATTTTAATAAAATGGGTTGTTAAAAAACTAGTAACAGTATTATATTTTTGTAAATAAAGCATAAAAGATGTTGCACTCATTTCGGCCTCTTCAGGATTTGTTCCTGAATACAACTCATCAAATACGCAAAAATGTGTATCTTTTTGATTAGCTTCAATAATATCAAGTATTTCTTTACATCGTCGGGCTTCCGCTTGAAAAAGACTATCCCGACCAGATGTATCTGGAATATTTAAATAACAATGAATATGTTTAAATGGACTAAAATTAGATTTATCATAAAATCCACAACCAAATTGTTGTGTAAATATAATATTAATAAGAGTTGATTTTAACATTGTAGTTTTTCCGGAAGCATTTGGGCCAGTAATAATTATATTTTTATCAAATTTAATGTCATTTTTAACTTTGTTACCTGTAAGAACCGCATAATAACTATTTTTGAATATGTTGTTTTTATTATGTTTGTTTTTATTTTTTTTGCTAAATTTAGCAAAATGTATACTCTTTTTCTCTTTAATATTTTGACAAAGACCTTCTATACAATCTAAATAACCATTGAAACCAATAGAATACATTATTGCATCTTCATATATTTTATCTGAATGCAATTCATAAAAGTATTTCAATACAGATCCAATTTCTTTAAATTTGTAAATATTATATATATCATAATCAGTAATAGTGCTCAATTTTGCATGTAATGAAATCAAAATTTGCAATTTTTCTTCACTTGTTTCATTAAAATCTTTTTGTGTAATATATTGTTTTGAGAAAGAAAGATAATTTTTCATAGAGAGAATAGTATGTTCTAAATAATTTCTGATTTCTTCAAAATGTTTATGAATAACTTTCATATTATTATGAAATCTGATACATACCATAATATTTTGATAAATAGAAAATACATAAAAAATGGCGGATACAATAACATATATTCTATCTTGCATTTCTAAATTACTAAAATCGCATGTAAAAAATTTACCTAATGCATTGTTTTGTGCAACTGTTTTTAATACTTCTAAATATTCAGATATAGTAATAGGTATTCCTCTTACTTGTAAAATTAAAAATGGAATAATCAACATAAATATTGGCATTAAAAGAGAGAGAACCGGAGAAAATAAATTATACATACTAAGCATTTGCAAAAATGGTTCAGATGTATTTAAAAATTCTATAGTTGGCCAATCTATATAAGAATATTTCTCTTTAAATCCATTTTCTAATTTTAATTCATTCCATATATCAATAATGTTTTTATATGTTGTATATCGTGTTTTAGGTAATTGATAATTTTTTAGTAATTTTTGCGTTTCTTTCAAATATTTTACATCTGTTGTATAATATTCACTAATTTGTTCCGTTATTTTTGTAGAAACTGCATTGGTCTCGGTTTGGCCCGTATTAAAATAATAAGAATAAATTGGATTTGTTGAAGAATCAATAGTTTGTACTAATTCTAAATCTTGAATAATATTTTTTTTAAGCTGCACTTTCTCTTTATTATAATACAATGGTACTTTGAAATAATCATTTAAATGAGTAACAATAGTTTCGTTATCTTCTATATCTTGAGACTCTTTGTCTTCTTTTTCTTTTGTTTTATTTTCTCTCTTATTTTCAGTATTAATTATAATATTCATTAAACAATTCATTATATTTTAATCATAGAAATATAATAAATTAATTTGTACGAACTAATTGTATTAAAGTTTTATTATATTTATATAATATGAATAATTTATATAATATAAATATATTTGATTTTATAAAAAAAAATAATATAACAAATTTGGTTGTGCATGGATTATTAAATAATACTCATAGTCATTATCATATTCATAAAGCAATATATATAACATTTAATTATATTTCTGACAAAATAAAAGAAATAGAAAATATAAAAATAAATACATATTGGATAAATGATTGTAATTGTAAAGATACTGCGGAAATATACAATAAAACAAATGAAAAATATTTAGTTTTTTCAAGCCCCCATTATAATACTGATATTTTTTTACCAATTCAAGAAAATATATATTATATACTTCATTACAGAGAAAGAAATGTATTTAATAAAGAATTAATTACAAAATATGATACACTTTTATTAAATAAAAAAGCGGTTAAATATATTGAATTTAGACAATTTGTACAAAATACAAACAATATAACATTGTTAGATGAACAAAAAACAGGCACACAATATCATAATACAGATGATAATTCATGTACAATTCCATGGGCAACTAATTTACTTCCAAATGAAATAGATGAAAATATAAAAAAAATAGAATCTTCATCAATTACAAATCCTTTTTTTAAAAAAGAAAATGGTTTTGTATTTTGTGGTTCTGTATGGTCGGTAAATATTGATGTAATGGAAAAAGCAAAAGAAGCATGTGATTTATTAAATATAAACTATAATAAAATTAATATTGATGATGAAAAAGAACATAATAAAATGATTCATGAATCATACATTGCACCAGCAATTCAAGGAGATGAACATTTTAAATATGGTGGATTTTATATTCCATGTAGATTTTTTAAAAATATTAGTTTTGGAACTTTACCTATAACAAATAATAAAGGATTATACGAATTATTTTCAAATTTTGTAGTTTTTTATGATGATGATATTGAATTATTGATAAAAAAATCAACAAATTTTTTAGATGAATGTTTATTAAATTCAGATAAATATGAAAAATACAAAACAGATTTAATATCAATAATGAACAATATTAAAGAAAATCATACTTATATTAATCGGTTAAATCATTTAATAAATTATTTACATCCTTGAAAATTTTATTTATGATATGTATTTATCTCATATCATCTCATTTAATTCCTTTATTTTTAATAATTGATAAATAACTTGTTTATTATTGAATAATGATATAGCTAAACTAGTAAATCCTTGATATTTATTTGGATATATTAATTTTTCAGATAAACTTAATAATAATAAATCACATATTGTATCTTGTAAAACCGTTATATTATATGATGTATGAATAGGATCATTTGCATTATTTAAACATGTAATAAATGAATATAAATTATTATTATTTATATTTTTTTTTAATTTATTTTCTTGAAAATAGTTTAAAACTTCTCTACTATCTGTTGCTAAAAATAAATTATTATTATTTATAATTTCTGAATTTTCTTCATATAATTCTTGATAATTTGTTTTGTAATCAGTATTTCTTATATGAATAGAAATATATGGTTTTAAAATGAATACATATTTTTGAATAATATATTGTATTATATTATCATTTAATTGAAGTAATTTTAATGTATTTATACCTTGACCACTACCCCAATAACAATGTAAAATAATATCTTCTTTATATTCTTCTGTAAAATTTATAGAAGACCATTGTTGGTTAGAATATAAATTAGTTATTTCAGTTGGATAAATTGTACAATTATTTGTAGTTGTAATATTAATAATTAATGTTTTAATTTCATAACTATTATAAATAATATTAATATCATCTATAAAAGTAAATAATTCATGAAAAGATATATTTAATTGTGCATATAAAGTATCAATTAAAAGTATTCTATTTGTTTTTTTGCTATAATCATAACATGATTTTATTTGACAAAGGGAATCATTTAACCCTCCTAATGGCCTACATAAAATATATTTTTGCATAATTGTTATTTCTATATATATTATTATTATTATTATTAATTATTTCCTGTTTCCCTACATTATTAATTATTTCCTGTTTCCCTACATTATTAATATATTAATATTTTATACATTTTAAATCATAATATTTATTATTTTCCATACTTTCTAAATCAAAATTATCTAAATTTACATTAAATCTTAAATGATTACGTTCTATATTTTGTATAATATTAGTTTCTTCTTCATAATTTACAATTGTAGATTTTTTTACAGTATCTGCAATAACTATTTGTGGATAAAATGCATATTTTTCAATAGATAACATATTATTAAGATATTCAATTAATTGAGTATCAAACGGATATATCATTTTTTTGGCAATTTTTATAATTTTTTTGAACATTGTTTTATCATATCCTACTGCAAATGAACCATCACACCCAGTTAAATTATTTGTATATTTTTTGTCATAATTAAATGAAGAGAGAAATGTATTTTGATTGATTTGCCATGGACCAGATAAACCAAAATACAAAACTTTCCAACTATACGGAATACATTTAATGTATTCATCAAACTTAATATCAAAATTTTTATGTAAAATAATATCATCATCACAAACCCATATTTTATTATGTTTTTTTGCAATTGCATCTTTAAATATTTTTACCATAGACATACTATAACCATAAACTCCAGGAGATTGTAATTTTGTTTTATTGAATTCTTCCATATGTTCAATACCGTTGACTGCTTCTATAAAAGTACAATGAATATTATATTTGCCAAATATTTTTTGAATTCTCTCTTTTTTATGAGCTTCATGTTTCATATTAATAATATAAATTTCATCAAAATATGTATTAGGATGTATTTTATTAAATGTATTTAATTCCAACATAATATTACTACTATCATTAATATTATTACTATCATTAATATTACTACTATCAATAGGTATTAAATCATTATATTTATAATTCCAACTTAAAGAAACGGGAAATTTAAATTGTGTTGTTTTTATAAATAATTGTAAATATTTTTCTAATATAGTTAAATTAGGCTCAAGTGTTTTTAAATATATATTATTACTTTTTAATTCAAAGTAATATTTGATACCATCTTTTTCTATAAAATTATTATTATACTGTTTATTTAAATATTCAATATCATCTTTATTATTATATATTTGTATATATGAATTTATATTTTTATATCTTGTCATAATATTTTTTAAAATAGATAAATAATAAGAATATCTAGATGCTTTTTTTAAACAACTAATAGAAGATGTGACATTATTTTTTGAATAAGTTCTATAATAATACAAACATTCATTTAAATAAATAGGTTTACAATATTCTTCTAATTTAAATAAAATATCTTGATCTTCTGCTCCAAACAATAAATCATCGTCAAACCCACTTGTCAAATAATAATATTTACGTAAAAAACTTTTAAAATGATTGCCACATCTATCATTCAATAAACACGAATCTTTGGAAATTTGTGATGCATACCCTTTATTTAAAATATTTAACAAATTATCACAATAATAAAAATTAGTATAAACAAATATATTTTCTTCTCTAGTTGTTTCATATATATTTAAAACTTTTTCTATTGCAGTTTCATGTAATGTATCATCTACATCTAATATACCAACAATATCGTATTGGGCATTTATTATACCAATTTTATGACATTTTACAATACCTTGCCAATTACTTAAATTTATAATTTTAATTTTATTTTTGTATTCAATTAATTCTTCACAAGTTAAAAAGTCTTCATATTCTATTTCATAAGTAGACCCATCATTAATAATAATATTTTCCCAATTTTGATTTGTTTGTTTTAATAAACTACTTACAGATGTTTTTAAATATTCTTTATTATTTCTTACCAAAGTTATAATACTAATTGATTGTGGGTTTATTTTTTTTATTGAAATACTTTTAGGAGAGAGATCCGGAAAATTTGGAGGTATAGGAAGAGTAGGTATTGTAATATTCTTTAATTTATTAAAAATATTCATTATATTTGCATTATTAATAATTATAGATTCAATTATAATATTGCATAATTTGTATAAAGGTTTTAGTGGTTTTATTGTAATATTTTTTATAGTTAAATTTAAATATACAATTTTAGTTTGTTTTGATGAAATACAAATAATTTCATTATGTTCATTAATAGATAATGAAATATCAAAATTATTATTATTATACAATTTTAATTCAACCTTATAAATATTCGTATTATAAACATCAAATGAATTTTGAAAATTCAAAATAATGCAAGGGTTTTTTGTATTTTTTACAAAAGTAAATATGTATTTGTTATCCTTTATTACGTAATTATAACCTTTTAAAGTTAACTCAAACATATTATGTATTTTTATAATATATAAAATATAAAAATATTTAAATTATATTGTATATATTATGTTTTTGACAAAATATTTAAATCATTCGGTAATTCATTTATTTGAGTAGAATAATGTTGCTCAATTTCTCTCATTTTTTGCAAATCTTTCCTAGTAATAAAATTGATCCCTACACCTTTTCGTCCCCATCGTCCACTTCTACCGATGCGATGTAAATATGTATGTACGCATTTTGGCAAATCAAAATTAATTACTGTACTTACTTGTTGAATATCTATTCCTCTAGAAGTCACATCGGATGATATTAAAACTCTAGATTTACCATTTTTAAACTCATTAAATGAAATCTCTCTTTGAATTTTATCCATATTACTATGAATTCTACAAACCGGAAATTCATCTTCTCTCATTGCTTCATATAAATCTTCTACTCGTTTTACACTATTACAATAAATAATACATTGAGATAAAGATAAATAAGAATAAATATCTTTTAATGTTAAATATTTTTGTCTATCATTTTCTACTGCAACATAAAATTGTTGTATACCTTCAAGTGTTAACATATCTTTTTTTACAGTAACTTTCACTGGATTTTGCATCATCATATTAGTAATTGTATACATTTCTTCTGGTATAGTTGCACTAAACAAAGCAACATTTATTTTATTATTGAAAAATTGAAAAATATTATAAATTTGTTCTTTAAATCCTGAAGACAACATTTCATCTGCTTCATCTAAAATAACTAATTTAATTGTTTCGCCATTAATTTTATTATGTCGCAACATATCTAATATACGACCTGGACATCCACAAATAACATGCGGTATATTTTTATTTAAAAAACTATTACTTTCATAATAAGAACCACCATATGCAGATGAAATATTTAATCCTTTCATCATTCCTCCTATACTTTCAAATACTTTTGTGGTTTGAATAGTTAATTCTTTTGTTGGAGATAAAACAAGCACTTGAACATTATTGTCTTGAATAACTACATTTGCTAGAGCACCTATAGTAAATGTAGCGGTTTTGCCTGTGCCTGATTGTGCTTGAGCAATAATATCATGTTTTAAAATCATTGGTTTAATTGCTAATTGTTGTATGGGACTTGGCTTTTCATAACCACATGAATAAATACCTTTTAATAATTCAGAAGATAATTCTAATTCGTCCCAATCTGTTATATTTTCTACTACATATTTTAATGTTTCTTTAGATTCTTCTATAGAATCACCTGCCGAAATTTCTTTAGTTTCTGGGGTTAATATTGTAGTCATAATATTATATTATTACATATATTTAAATTGTATTTAAGTATAAATTGTATTTATAATAATTTTTAAAATTGATATAAATATTAAATTATTATAATGATAATACAAATGTCTGCAACAATGTATCAAACAGGATCGTCTTCAACTCCTTCTAAATTTGGTATTAAATTTATACATGATTTTATTATGAATGGGTTTGACTATAAATTATCAGATGAGACATTACATAAAATTACGGATTTAACTTCGCAAGTGGGTTCTCCTACTTATGTAAGAACTCCTATATTTCAAAAAACAGAGCGAACAGAAAAAACAGACATACAAACATCTACCCCTGCATCTACATCTACAACTACACATACACCTACCACATATTTGTTTAATAATTTTAAAAAAAATAAACGAAATAAAGCAGTAGAAGTTGTAAATGACGAAGAATGGAATTCAATCAAAACAAATAATTTAATATCAACAAAAAAAGAAAATAATCAATCATCAGTAGATAAAGATATTAGTTTGATTAGAGTGCAATTAAATAAGTTGACAGATAAAAATTATATTGATATTTGTGGTAAAATATTTAACATAATTGATAATTTAATTGAAAATAGTATTACTGAAGAAGATATGAATAAAATGATAGAAGTTATATTTGATATTGCTTCAACAAATAGATTTTATTCTAAAATTTATGCAGATTTGTGTTCTGAATTATCTTTAAAATATGATATAATGTTGCAAATTATAAAATTAAATATTGACAAATTCATGACTTTATTTAGTAATATTGAATATGTAGACCCAAAAGAAAATTATGACGAATTTTGCAAAATAACAAAAATGAATGAAAAAAGAAAGGCATTAGCCACTTTTTATGTAAATTTAGTAAAAAATGCAATTATTGAAAAACAAATTGTAATAGATATTATTATAGATATATTTTCTAAAATAATAAATTTTATGGCAATAGATGATAAAAAAAATGAAGTAGATGAATTAACTGATATATTTGCGATTTTATATAGTAAACAATTATGTCAAGATATTGATTTTACAATCAATTCTAAAACAATGCCAGAATTAATACAACAAATATCACAAAGTAAAACAAAAGATTTTAAAAGTTTAACAAATAAAACATTATTTAAATTTATGGATTTAGTTGATGTTTGAATAAAACAATAAAACAATAAAATAATAAAACAATAAAATAATAAAACAATAAAATAATAAAACAATAAAACAAATATAAATATAAATATAATAAAGAATTTATATTTATAATGAAATCAAATCAAGAAGAAGAGAATATTCAAATTTTTTTTCACGACAATGAAAATGTAAATATAAATAACAACGTTGATATTGATGAAATTTTAAAAAATAAATTAAATGATATTTCAATATCGTCTTTAAGTAGTTTAAATAATAGTTTATGTTTTTATAATGAAGATATGAAATATAAATATCAAATGGTTGAAAATTATAAAAAAAATACTATGAAAGAATTATTTATGATTTGTGATTTTTACGAAATCACAAAAGAATTAAAAACTTATAAATATAATAAAGAGCAAGTTATTCTCTCTTTAGTAGAATTTGAATTATCTTCTTGTAATGAAGAACTTGTTTCAAAAAGACAAACTTTATGGTTTTATATAAATGAATTAAAAAATAATAAATTTATGAAAAAACATATCATTTGGTAAAAAACAAATACAAAAACAAACACAAAATACAAAAACAAAAACAAAATACAAAAACAAAAACAAAAAACAAAAACAAAATACAAAATACAAAAAAATATATTATGAAGAATTTGGCAAAAACCAGTTATGATCTAAAAATTGATATACATTTTTATTATTTCCACGATAATACATAATCCATATGGAACAATTACCTGAACCGCAGACTACATATTTACATTTTGACATAATAATAGTTATAGCAAGATAATATTTAGAAAATTCATAATTTTTATCTTTCATTAAATGATCTACAGTATTATTACATCTATTTATATGTCTAATTTCATCGTTGAAATAAAATGAATTATGTGGAAATTTTTCTCTTATAAAATTTATAAATTCTGTTTCATCACTTTGAATTAAAAATGTAATGTTGGGATTTTCTCTTAAAATTACATTTGCATATAATAAATAATCATCATAATTAGATAAACTAGTTTCTGTGATTTTGTCATTACCTCTATAAAACAACACACATATATTATCATAAACTAAATTATATTTTTCTTCTAAATTATTCATAATATTAATAATTTTAGCAGATGGAGAAAAATATTTTTGTGTAATTAAATTTATTTTATTATAATCTATAGTTGAATAATTTGTAAATTGAGGGTCTGTTTCAAAATTATAATTGACATGAAAATTTATATTTATATTTTGTATATTATCATAATGTTCAAAATATTCATATGTTATATCTTGATGAATATCTTTTTTATACCATTGAAATTGTTCTGAACTATCAATTGATTCCGGTAATTTTAAATTTGCATTTACATATTTTACTATGTTATTTAATTTTACAGAACAACAAGAAAAAAATCCAGCATTATGAGTAATTATTAAACTCATTATAATTAGAATTATTATTATATTTTATATTTATAATAATATTTATAAAATTACGTATTTTAATTTAGTTTAATTTAATTTAATTTAGTTTAATTTAGTTTAATTTAATACAAAATACACAAAAATAAAATATAAAAATATTTTTATAAATAAATAAAATAAATAACTAATACATGGTTTTATCTAAAATCAATAGTACGGTTGATTATCCTGAATTAAAAAGAGTAGACACAAATGATATTCAGCATGATTCTAGTTTATATCAACTTAAAGTAAAAGATATTGATGTAATAATTGCTATAGGCAACGCAAAAAATAATTTTAGCAATAAAAATATTTTATATTTTCCAATTTATTTAGTAAAACATAATAATAAAGTTATACAAATTGGTTTATTTGAAATTCAAGAATCAAACCATATATATTTATTGGATGAAAATAATGAAATAGATATAACTAAATTAAATCAACCGTTATTATATGAATTTGCTACAAAACAATTTATAAATAAATTGCGTCTTGTTCCGGAACAATCTTTTGATAGTATAGATAAAAAACACCATGCAACAAGTAAAAAAAGCAAAAAAGGAAAAAAAGGTCATTTAGATAGTGATAATGATAGTGAAAGTGAAAGTGATTATGTACATCCTAAAACAATAGTTATTCCAAAAATTAGAGAAGATATTTTTAATTCAATGCCAGGATATTCTATTCCAAAAAAATTAAAAGAAGAAACAAAAGATTTTGCCAAAGCAGAAAGAAAAAAATATCATGAAAAGGAAGATCATGAAAAGGTAGATGATATATGGTTAAATCGTTTTATGAAAAGTACTTCTTATAGTATAATAGACCCGCCAGGAGATGGCGATTGTTTTTTTTCAACAATACGTGATGCATTTTACAGTATTGCACAAGTCACATCTGTAGATAAATTAAGAGAAAAATTAGCAAATACTGTAACAGACCAAAATTATATAGATTATAAAGAACGATATGATATGTTTAATACACAAATAACAATAATAAACGCAGAATTAACAAAAATACAAGAGTTATATCCAAAATATAAAGAACAACTTGAGAAAACACTAAATATAGATGAACAATTAGCTATTACACAAGAAGCAAAGAAAATGTATAAAGATCATCAAACTTTAAAAGCGGAAAAAAGTATAAATAAAAATTTATTAGAAACGGTGAAATTCATGAAAGGAGTAAACTCTATAAATGAATTTAAAAGAAAAATAAAATCAAGAGACTATTGGGCAGATGAATGGGCAATTTCAAGTTTAGAAAAATTATTAAATGTAAAATTTATTATATTATCAAGTGAAAATTTTGTGAGAGGAGATGTTAAAAATGTCTTGCAATGTGGTATTGAAAGTGATGTAGTACATTCTGAAATGTTTAATCCAGAATATTATATTATGGTTATTCATACGGGTGCTCATTATATGCTTATTGGATATAAAGGTACTCGTATTTTTAAATTTTCAGAGATACCATATGATATTAAAAAACTTATTTTAGATAAATGTATGGAGCATAATTCAGGATTGTTTGTAAAAATACCAGATTTTATTGAATTTCGTAGAAAAGAACAAGGTTCCGGTTCGGGTAAAAGGTCTCGTTCAAATAGTGTTGATACACAAGAAGAATATGATGAATTATCAGAATCAAAAATGCGGGGTTTATATGATGATAATATTGTATTTAATTTTTATTCAAAATCTATAGGAACAAAATTACCAGGAAAAGGAAATGGAGAGAAAATCCCAAATAAAAGTTTAAAAGAGTTTTCCGAATTAGCTTTAATATCTGAATGGCGAAAAAAATTGGCAAATTCATGGGTTTCTATAAAACCGCCATTATTTACATTAGATAATCATCATTGGGCTTCAGTTATGCATTATTTTGAAGCATGTAAATATAAAAAATCTTTTCCCGAATTTTATTTAAGTTTCTCTCTAGATGCAGGAACAGAATTATCTAAAGATCCTTTTATGGCAAAAGCTGCAGGAAGTAAAAGTGGAAAATATAATAAACAACAATTAAGACCATTTGAAGTAAAAACTGATGCGGATTTTAAAAGTAGAGAGAAAAAAGAAATTTATGCAGCACAATATGCAAAGTTTAATCAAAACAGTGATTTAAAAAAATTGTTGTTGGCGACAAATGATGCAAAATTAGTGCAATACAGAAAAGGAATGTTGCCCGAAATATATAATGAACTTATGCTTATTCGCGACAAATTCCGAAAATAAAATTTGTAAATTACAAGTTTAATTTATACGAATATAAAATCCAATCCATTCTCTCCCTGAAAAATAAGAATCAACATTTTTCTCTGGGTCAGGATGAAATGCAGGTAAATCTTCAGATCTAATTTGAATACCATCTTCATGCCATCTTTGTTGTCTTGCTTCTTCTGTTTCAAAAGGTATTAATTTATAATTTTCTCTCTTTAAATGATGTTGTCTTTCAATACAATCTTGCAAATTTTTTATAAACGTAATAATATTTGTATTTCTATAAATTTTGTATTTTCCAGTAATACTTTGATGCGCAACTTTTACACAAACAGTAATATATTCATTTTCGGGATACATTTCTTTAAGTAGTTTTCAAATATGATTTAGATGAATTGATTTAATTTTTGATTTGATTGGGTTGTTTAATAATTAATTATAATTGTGTTAAGTATTTCAATTTTATTTTATTTTACTTGTTTTTTATTTGTGTTATTTAATTTATTACTTGTGTTATTTAATTTATTACTTGTGTTATTTAACAAATTAAATAAAATCTTATTATAAGAATCAATAAAATGGATTTGAAATTAGAATTATTGCAACATAGTAAACAATTCATGTCATTTTTTAAAAACAATAATCATTTGAATAAAGGAAAACATACATCTAGTACAAAACGATTATTTAAGGAATTATATTTACATATGTTGAATGGGTATAAATATTTACAAAAAGTAAAAAAAATACATGATTTTTTTAAATCAACATTTAAAGAAATAAAAACGGTTCAAGATATAAGAGTATCTGAAAAATTTGGATTGGATTCAATTCCAAAAGAAGTTGTAGAACATTTAAAACAATTTTCTAAATATGAAATAACATTTACTTTTTCTCTCTTTAAAAGAAATATAACTGTTTATTTTATTATAGAAAGAAACGATTGGAATAATGGAGGGAGAGAAAATAAATATCTTCAATATGTTCATTTAATATTTATATGGATTTATATGCTTGAACAATATGCTTCACAAAAATGTTCCAAAACTTTAAAATTATATTTTTATATGACTGGACTATGTAAAGAATTACCAAAAACACAAATGGATATTATAAATCAGATAAATGTAAATACTGGATTTACTACTACTTGTCCCGAAGATTCTGAAATTGTTATTTATAGAAAAGAAGAATGGTTTAAAGTATTAATTCATGAATCATTTCATAATTTTGGATTAGATTTTTCAGACATGAATAATGATATTGTGCATCAATGTATATTGCGTTTATTTCATGTAAAATCAGAAGTGAATCTATTTGAAACTTATACTGAATTTTGGGCGGAAATAATAAATGCATTATTTTGCAGTTTTATTTCTTTAAAGAAAAATGAGAAAACAAATTTCCATAAATTTCTCTCTTTATCAGAATATTATATAAATTTTGAGAGAACTTTTAGTTTTTTTCAATTAGTAAAGATTTTACATTTTATGGGATTACATTATTCTGATTTATTTTTAAATATGCAATTATCCAAAACAAAATATAGAGAAAAAACAAATGTATTGGCGTATTATATTTTAAAAACTATTTTATTGCATAATTATCAATTATTTCTGCTATGGTGTAAAAATGAAAATACTTCATTGCTTCAATTTAATAAAAGTGCTGAAGCTGAATGTCAAAAAAAAATGTGTCAATTTATTTATGAAAATTATAATCAATCTCATTTTTTAAAAAATATTTCTTCTGCTGAACAATTTTTCTCTCATTTAAAACAAAATTATAAACAAAGTAGAGAGAAAGATTATGTTATGAATAATTTACAAATGACAATATGTCAATTAGGATAAAAACTATTTAAAAACAATATAAGTATTTAAATGATTGTAACTTTAACGTGCAAATTTGGCAATTAATAAATCAATGGCTGGTTTATTTCGTGGTGTTGAAAACCTTGGATGAAACAAATTATTTTTTTTGATTCCATGGATTTCACAAAAATCTTGTAATTCTGTATTTAATTGTTTAGTTCTCTCAAAAATACATGTAAGAGGAATATATGTCCAATTATGCGGCCATTTACGCCCACCTTCGTTCGCCCATTTATCACATGTTTCTAATTTTGTTTCAAGAATACCAATAACCGCATATTTTATATTATTTTTTTTTGCATTAATAACAACAAAATCACCCGGTTTTGTTCGTTGTGATCCAAATACTGAACTTCCACAACCAACCACACCATGTTCAACACCTATCTCTAAATCTCTCAAAGAACAATTATTTGCACTATATTCATCCACATAAGTAATACAACGAATATTATGGTTTGCCATTTAAAATTTGAAAATTATGTATTATATTTTAATGCATTTAATACATAATTTGCTAAGTATTTCAATTTCAATTTTATTTATAAAGTAAAATTGAAAATGTCATTTATATATTTATTTATATAAAATCATTCTTTCTATTATTTGTATTTATTTTTATATTTTTTATAATTTATCTAACAAGAGGCAATTCAAACAACTACTGCATCCTTCTTAACAGCCTTCTCAAAATGAGGAGACATGTACTTTTGCAGATTGAAATAAGTCAACTCATCAGTAGATGACAACTTTAAAAGGTCCGTCAACTTAGTATCAGGATTAATCTTGCGACCATTCTCAGCATCCTGCAACTTGTTGGCACGAATATAAGCATTAATTTCACGAGTTACATCCGTTCGTGCCATCTCAGCACCCGTCTCCTTTCCAAGAAAATTTGCTAACTCATCAGAAATCTTTGTAGGCTTCACAAATCCAGAAGGAGACCGATTAGTAGACTTACGCTTTCGGCGACTAGATTGCTTTTGTGCAACCTTAAGCTCCCGAATCCACTTCTTCTCTAGAAGTCTATATTCAACCTTTACAGATGACAGAAGAACACTTAGCTGCTGCAACTTAGACAAAAACTCAACAGATTGCTCATTAAAAGCAGTATCTGTCTCAGGTGCAACTACAGCTGTATCAGAAATAACAACAGAACTATCTGAAACAATCTCATTTGTCTCAATTACCACATTCGCATCAACAACAGGACTAACCTGCTTAACACTCTCAGACTTCTTTGACTTCTTCACCTTCTCCTTCTTCTCCACTTCTACTGGAGCAACAACATTTTCAACAACAGGGGCAGTAGTTTGAACAAGATCAACTTCGGTTGCAAGAGACTTAACGGATGATTTCTTTGGCATCTTATTATATTATATCTAAATAAAAACTTTTTAAGCTATTTAACGCAAATAATATATTATTTTATATTTTTAAAGCATATAATATGAGAGAAATTCCTAAAATAGAATAATTAAATAATTAAATAATTAAATAAAAAATTGAAATATTATTATTTAATTATTATAATAGTATTAAAACATAATTAAAACATAATTAAAATGGAATCAACTGCTCAAACAGAAATTCAACCAGAAACTCCAATGCTTAAAACTGGTTTAACAGAAAAAGAATTTACTAAATTTGTAAATGGTTATATTAAAATGTATTATCCAGATGAAATAGAATGTAGTGGAACAAGTCATATATTTTGGGAAAAAAGATTTCAAGTGTTTTTACAAATGTATACAGAAAAAATATGTAAAGACAAAAATAATAAAATAAAAATCTCTAAAGAAGAACAAAATACTACAACATAATATAATTGCAATGTAATTATGATTATTAGTATTCCAACATTATTAGTATTCCAACATTTTTTATAACTTTTTTAATATATAGTAAAAAACAATTTAAAGACCGATTTAATATATATTAAAAAACAATTTAAAGACCGATTTAATATATAGTAAAAAACAATTTAAAGACCGATTTAATATATAGTAAAAAACAATTTAAAGACCGACGGATATCCATTAAGCCGAAGGCCAATCCGATATCCGTGTGTGCGTAGCATTTTTCTGTAAGTTCTTTTTCTAAAAGAACTGTGCGTAGCATTTTTCTGTAAGTTCTTTTTCTAAAAGAACTCTGTAAGTTCTTTTTCTAAAAGAACTATTAAATATATTCAAAAGATTGAAAAAGCCATGGAAGGGCCATTGCAGCAGATTCATTTACAAGGGTCAGCGCACCTAAAACATAATATGCTCCTAAAGTTTGACTATCTTTATCAATACCTGAATTAACAAATCTCTCTAAAATTTCTAAAATAACTTTTTTTATATTATGAATATTGGGTTCCGTACTTATATAAATAATATTCAAATTATGAAATGGGTCTCCTAATGGAGGAATAATATTTCGTTTTACTGTATATGATATTTGTGCTCGGTAATTCCATATTTCACATAATTCTCTTATAAATTTAATTAATTGATTTCTAGTTAAAGAAAGAAACCAATTATAATCAGAATAATTACCTAGTGCATCAATATTTTGAAATAATGTCAATGATCTCATTTCTACTGCTTTTTCTAAAGAGAGATTTTCAGTATCATCTTCATATGATAATGTTAAAGACATTTTTAAAATATTACTAATTTTTACAATAGATTTGATATTTTCTATTATATCATTTGGAATAATATTTCTATTATAAGGATTATATATTGGTTTATTTTTTGATTTTAAAATTAAATTGTAGAGAGAACAAATATTAAAACCATAAATAAAATTGTCTACATCTTTATAACTAAACATTTGATGAAAATCAATATCACAAATAGGATCCATTGTTATAAAATCTTCAGTATTTGTACAGTTTTCTCTCTTTTTTTTTTTAGCAGCTGGACCATGAAATAATATATATTTACGAACAATCAATCCTCTAAATATTTTTTGTATTTTACTTGCATTTAGAGAGAAATATAAATACGAAAAAATTCTCAGATTTAAATCACTTTTATTACCTGTTAATTTCAAATTATAATATTTTGCAATTAGTTTTAATTGTGACATGTTATAACTATATTTTATAAATTCATCAATCGTTTTAGTAGTTGGTATTTTGATAATATCATCTTTATTTTTCAATTTTAATAACGGTTCATTATTTATTAATGTCTTCAATTTGTTATAACAATTGTATGTTATTTTATCCGTATATTCTTCAAGCATTTTTGTTTGTTTATATTTTGCAAAAAGTGGCATAGGAACCATTATGTTTTATTATATATAATATAAATATCTTTTTGTATCATTTATATTATATAATTTATATTATTTGTATTGTATTATATGTATATTGTACAATAAAATAATTACCTATACACCCCTTATCATATAATTACTTTATCATATACATTATATAGAAAGATTCTAGAGAGAAAAAATGAAAAATGAAAAAAGTCCAGGGAATTACCCCCAGACTTTTTTCACCTATATGAAACAAATTGTTAGTAATTAATACATACAAATTATATAAATTATTTATTCACTTACCTTTTTTATTTCCCAAGATTTTTCTGCTTTTCTGTTGATACTAATCCACTCACTACAAAGATACTTTATGCCAATCTCATTTTCTTTCTAATATGCAAGTCTTCTGGTAATTTACGAATTCTTTTACCCGGAGCCGCCGCCAAAGTTTCGTCTACTCTTTTCTCTCTTTTATTTGTAAAGAGTATCCAGCAATCTACAAATTGTTGTTCTGTAATGAATTCCATGATTTGCGCAACTCCAATATAGTATTTCATTTGCTGAGGGTCAATCACCACAAATTCATTATTTCCGTTGATGGCAAGAATTGTGGAATGTCCTGCTGCTCCTGCACGATTACACCAAAAGTATGTTGCATAATTCATTCTTAACATTGTCTTCAAAAACTCCATATCTTCTTGAACAAACGAAAATTGAAACCACACATTTATTGGTTTTGTTGATGGAAACTCTTTTGTATGTTGTTCATAATATCGCTCTAACGCTACATATTGATCCACCCCTTGTTGATGCTGGTTGTAATGTGCTGCTGCTAATTCTGCTCTCCATCTGTGTTCCACAATTCCCAAGAAATGCATAACATTTACTGCGCAATCTGTTGCCATATCCCGGGGATGAGCTGAGTCCAAAGGCTGCCAAGAATTCAACATTTCCTCAGTAATGACACATTTGTGAATACTGAAGTCGGGTGTTAAATATGACTTGTCCATAGTTGAGAGATGAGCTGAGTTGAGTTGAGTTGATACGTTCCAATCCGAGACAATACAATACAAACAATAAACAAGAAATAGTTATTTTATAACTATGGTGCACTATGGCAATTTACATTTTTTATTTAAAAAAAAAAGTATTTCAATTTTTTTTTTCCGATTTGTAAAAAATAAAATTTTGAAAATTTATAATTTTGATTTTCAATTTTTTTTTATTTTTTGAAATTTGAATTTTTGAATTTTTGAATTTTTAAGTTTTGAGTTTTGAGTTTTGAGTTTTGAGTTTTGAGTAATTAATATTTAAATCTGCAATGGTCTAGTGTAACTATTTAAATGTATTTACCCAACAATAATATTTAATATAAAAAAAAATTGATTTAAAGATATATATTATATATAAATTATACTAGTAAATGTCTTACGAATCAACGTCTCAAACAAATATGAATTCTCCAATTATTGATGGCACAAATATGGATATTTCTGTGTTCTCTTATTCTGCACCAAAGGCAAATCCTTCTGGTGGGAAGGTTGTAAATTTATATAATAAATATTTTAAGGAATCTTTGACTATTTCAACACCTCTTATGCTTACCTGGGGTGCTCAAGAAGGTATGGACCAACAAAAGAATCCTACTGGAAAATTTACCATGTCATTGCAATTTCCTAGTAAGGATTTTCCAAATGAAGATGCAGATGCATTTTTGGCTGGTATGAAGGCATTAGAACAAAAGGTTAAGCAAGATGCAATGACATATTCCAAAGAGTGGTTTGGAAAGGAAATCAAGAGTATGGATGTTATGGAGGAAAAGTTTAATATTATGTTAAGACATCCTAAGTTGGAAAAGGGTGGTGCAGAGTTAGATTACAATAAGCCACCAACAATGACTGTAAAGATTCCTAAGTGGAAGGGTGATGTATGGCAATCAGAGATTTATGATGAAGATGGAAAGCCACTGTTTCTTAAGAGTATGGAAAATCCTTCTGCAACTCCAGTAGATTTGTTGAAGCCAAAGTCGCAAGTAATTTGTTTGTTGCAATGTGGTGGTCTATGGTTTGTAAATGGTAAGGTATCTATTACTTGGAATCTAAAGCAAGCAGTTGTTCAGAATCCAAAGCAGCCAACTGTTGTAGAAGGTACTTGTTTCTTGAAGCCCAAGGCAACTGATGTAGAAAAGTTGAAGACACAAAAAGTATCTCAAGAAGAAGTAATTAGTAGTACTATTGTAGATGATAGTGATGATGAAAATGAATTGCCACCTCCAGTATCTCAAGGTTTAACTAGACAACTATCTGAAGTAGAAATTGAATCTGTTGTATCTACACAAGATACAGATGTTGACCTAGATGTAGATGTAGAAACTCCTGCAGCAACAACAGGAACTGGTAAGGCAAAGAAGGGAAAGGCTGCAAAGAAGTAGAAGTAAAAGTGAAAAAAATGAAAAAAATTAATTAATAGAATTGATAAAATTGTTATAGAATTTAATGACTATATAAAATATGGGTAATGAATATTTAAGAGCGTTTGTTATTGGTTCATCATTTTTAGTATTTTTACCGTATTTTTTTGTGGTATCACGTTATAAAAAATCTGACTTTAATTATAATTATACATCTTATACTTTTTTGGCACCAGTAGTTTTAGGTTTAATGAATGTAGCATCATTAATCATAGCTAACCAATTTAATCTTTCAAAAAGATATAGATATTTGTTAGTAAGTATTTTAGCTCCTACACTAGTTATGATTACAGTAACAGTTTTTAAAGTGTATAACTATACTTTTCATGGTAAAATTAGTTATTGTGTACAATTATATTTATTATATTTTATTGTTTGGAATTTTGTTGTATTCAATCTTGATAAATATGTTTAATGCCATTTAGGGTGCTTTTACCTTTTACATTATTGAGAAGGAGAATAACACATTTTTTATATAAAAGTTTGTCTCATTTTTCTTTTTATGTGTAGAATAAAGTTTCAAATACTTTTGTGTAATATTATATGATAGTAAGGTAATATAATGTAATATATAATTTATAAATTATAATTTAAATATTTATGTTTAATAATATATATTTAAATGAATTTTAATGCTCTTTTTTCATGTATGATGCCGTTTTCAAATCTTGGATTAGATACTGATTCGGATACTGATTCCAATATTGATTTTACCGAATTCAATGATTTTAATGAAAATGATGAATCAGATATATTTTCAAAAGAGAATATTGATATTATAGGATTAGAAGATTTATTAAGTATTGTTTTAGTAAAAGAAAATGTACGGCCATCTATGATGGTAGTCAATTATACATCCTCAAAATTGGATAATAATACAAAATATAAATTAAACAAAATAAATGAATTATTTCCAAATTTAAAACAAACGAATATTCTCAGAAATATAAATAATACTGATTTTTATAATGGAACAATCATTTCTAAAGATTATATTCATGAGAATGAAGAAGTTAAAAATATTAGAAATATGTCAAATGATAAGTTGGGTAAAATATTAGGATATCCTTGTTATGAAGATACAAATAAAGAATGTAAATATATTATAAATATTTCTTGTGTATGTAAAAATAGAAATAATTCAATTGAATTTATGCATAATAATATTGATATTATTATAAATAATGCATATGATAAATCTAAATTGAATGAATTTCAACAAATTGCAGAAAAAGCAGAAAAAGTTTTATTGAATAAATATAAATTTGCAATTTTTAATAGAGAGATTTTAAAAGTAGAAGTAAATATAAAAGATATTATTACACCAAAAAATATTATTACAGATTTATTAAATAGAAGAATTATTTCTCATGAAAAAAGAGATGAAGTATTAAATATTTTATACAATTGTGGTTTTGATTTAAATATACAATGTGAATTTGAAAAACAATTTCAGTATGAAAATAATGTACATATTGGTATATTATTACAAATATTAAATCAATATGAAAATAATCCAATGGAACCATTTTTCCCTTTACAAAATCATCCAGTTGAAAATAAAAAAATACATGAAATAGAAAAAACGTTGGGAAATGATTTAATTAATATTATCAAATTTACACGAATAGATGCATAAATATTTTTCATTTTTTTCAGTTGTTATTTTTATTTCCATTTTCATTTCCATTTTATTTTATATTTAAAAAATTGAATTGCTTTTAAATATAATAATTAATAACAATTATCTCCAATCAATTTAAAGAAATTAATTTCCAAATGTTCTCTCAATTTACTGAAATGCAAATGTCTCAAATTACTATTCATCAAGGTGTTCAAGGTAAATATTATACTATTAATAGTAAAGAATATAATTATTTTAAAAACTATCCTGAAACTGAGATTATTTCTCGTCCATCTAAATTAATCAAATTTGATATTCATTTCCCTGTTGACTGGGCATTAAACCCTGATGCAATTAATAATACATGTGATCCAAATTTTATTCCTGGGCCAACATATTGCATGAATTGTTATTTTTATGGAACATATAAAGATGTATTTATTGGTTATTGTTCAAATTGCACTGGTTTATTTGAAGGAACGCGAGGTGAACCTGTAAGATATGGCGATTCATATTCAAATATCTCTCAAGAAGAATTGCAAATATTGAGTTATATGGATAATGTTAGTTTGACTGAAATTGGCGATCAAGAAGAAGAAGAATATGAAGATCTTGAAGAAGAAGAAGAACCAGAACAAGAAGTTGTAGAAGATACCATTATAGGAAAAAAAAGAAAGAGAGAAGAATTTGAAAATGACCATGCCAACATTGATACAGGAAAAGTATATTTATTTAGATAAATAATTAAATGTTTAATAAAACTAATATAAAGAGCTTTAAATAAAAATAATATTTATTATAATGTCGTTTCTCTCTAAAATATCATAAACATTTTTTTTTATTTTAGAGATTCCTTGATTACAAAATTTATATATTTGTTTTTTTTTAATATATAATTGTTCTATAGGAATAAAAAGTTCTTTCTCTCCAAGAAAGAGAGAAATATTTTCATGAGAAACATCATTTGAAAATGAAAATGAAAATGGAATAGTCATATTTATACAAATATTATTATCATCATCAATTGAAATATGTTCAGGTAATTCGGGTTCACATAAAACAACAATTTCACATCCAGAAATATCATAATAAGATTCTGAATGCCATAAAGGTACAAATAATAAATTCTCTCTAATTGTTAATTTATAAAAATTATTATTTAATAAATCATCAATTGTAGGATTTAATTTATATATTTCAACAGTATCAAATTTTTTAACAACAATTTCTTTTATCAAATCTAATATTTCTCTCTTTAAATGTAAAACTTCATAATATTTATTCAAAAATAAATAAATATTCAATGCCGCATCTTTGTCTATTTCATCAAATATTTTGAAAGATAATTTTTTTCCTTTATTCAAAATATCTCCAACAATTTTAAATAAAATATTTTTATAAGATGCCGATTCTGTTGCATAATTATTAAAAAATGATTTCATAAATTCTTTTAAAATATTCAAATAGAGAGAACTATCAACATTTTCATTTTCTCTCTCTTTATTATTTTCATCTTCATCGTGTTCTTCATTTTCATCATTATCTTCAATTAATATATTTTCTAAAAAATGATATGCTTCATTTATTTGTTGAAAATGTTCTTTAGAATCTGATGTATTTCCATTTTTATCTGGATGATTTTTTAATGCCATTTTGTGATATTGTTTCTTTAAATTGTTTATATTTATATTATTATTGGTGTCATTATTTTCGTTTAATTCAAGTATATTTATTGCGGTTTGATAATTCATTAAATTAATATAAAAATTGTAATGTAAACTTTAAATTAAGTTTTTTGAAAAGTATTTAAATTGAATTCTTGAATTCTTGAATTATTTCTTTATTTGGAAAATTTAAATTATATTCATTTAATAAATGCCTATTCATACTAGTGCTATATTTTATGGACGTGGTGTTCCCAATAAATATACTAATTTTGCATATGTAGCTCAAACAAATAATGTAATCCCTCAACCTATGCACAAATATTTAAGAAATTATAATTTTATTAATAGAACAATTCCTAATATTAAAGGGTATCAATTAATGCCATGGAGCAATTAATTAATATTATGCACAATTTGAGTTAAAAATAAAAAATAGTTTTCTACATGATATATTGGACGATAATTATTATTATAATATTGAAAAAATGTATAAGTTTTGATTAATATTTTAGATATATCTTTTAATTGAATTTTATTTTGTTCAACCAAAATAGAGAGAATATACCAAATACAATCATTTATACATAAATTATAAATAAAAATATCATATAAAATTTCGCGAAAATTTAAAAAATGTAGTTCATGAATATTCAAAATATTGTATAAAATTTTTTTACAAATAATTTTATATCTAAGCATTAAATCTTCATCATATATATTAAGTATTTTAATATTAGTTATATTTTTTAAATTTAAGTTTGTAGGAAATTTATTTATTTTCATACATTTAGAATAAAGATTTTTAAGTGGACGCGCAATATTTATTCTTTTACAACAATTTACAATACTAGAAGGAATAAAACTAATTTGTTCTGTAAGAATAATAAATTTTAAATCTATCGCAAAAGCAAAATTTTTTTGCATATAACTATAAAAATTTTCCAATAATTCATTATGTATTTCATGAAAATATTTACAAACAATAATACCTGATTTTTCTGATTTGGTTGAAATAATATCTATAATTTGTTGATATATTTCATGCCATAATAATTTAGAATTACACCCTAAAAGAGAAATATCAATCTCATAATGAATATCACTAATTTTGAAAAAATATTGTTGTTTATTATAAGTAATACTTATTTTTTTTTCATATTTTAATTCAGTAGGACTATATTTTTTTATTGCTTTTAACATTTGTGTATATTTACCCGTTCCACTAGGACCATAAAATATTATATTTGGCATTTCACATAATTGTGAAGGAAAACATTTATATATTTTATCCAACTTTGGATGGAGAGAAATTCGCGATTCTTCATTTATATATTCTTCAAAATGAGTTTCATAAAATTTCATTTACGTAAGTAATATAATTAGTATTTAAATTTGGTCTTTAAGTTGTTTATTTAATTGTTTAATATGAATAATATGAATAATAAGTTTAATTTGTTTAAATAATTGTTTAAATGTCTAAATATGATATAAAAATGACGCGAGTAAAGAAACAATATCAACTTCCAAAATGGACTGATGGAAAACCATATGAAAGAACAAGAAGATTAAGCGGACAAGAACTTTTAGATCAATTAGAACAATTTAAAGAAGAAAATTTTGTTAAAGAAGTAGAAAAAGATGCATATTTATCTTCATTAAATCATGATGAAAATTCGTGGGATATATTAAATAATTTTTCTACAAATGCAGGTTTTAAAATTTCAAACAAGAGAGAAGAATTAGATACAAAAATTTCTGAAAGAGAATTATTGCAACAAATCGGTTTTAATCCTTTTTTATCAGATAATACATATTTACATGATATTCATAATCATGACAAATTTTTGAAACCATTAAATACAAAATAAAACAAAACATAAAAATAAAAATAAAACAAAAATACAAATAAAAATAAAAATAAAACAAAAATACCAACTTAAATATTTATTTTAAACTTTTGTATTTAAAGATTTTTGTTTTGTTTTTTGTGTTTTGTGTTTTGTGTTTTGTTGTTTTTTTGTTTCTTGTTTTTTGTTTTTTGTTTTTTGTTTTTTTTTGTTTTTTCCAAAAGCAGATTCAGTTCCATGAGTTGTAAACTGTTGTTCAACATCATCCATTATTTTTTCTAATTCTTCCGCTTTAAATATAAGAACTGTTATATTACAAGGACTCCAATATGGTTCTTCTTTATTTATAACAAAATTACTAGATGAACCAAAATATTTACTCATAAATCGTTGAATAAATTTAAGAGTTGGGAGAGAACCAGTAGATTTATCTAATATATTTAATCCATGGAATACTTTTTCTGAAGGAAATTCTCTAATACTAACTGGTCTTGAAGTACGTGTTTTATTATCAAACCAAGAATCTACTATAAAACAAGTATTGTCTTGAAACCAAATATATGCATGATGCAGTGTTGTACCATTATACAAAAGTGGAAAAGATACTATATATCCTTGATTTACATGAAGTTCACGTACATTTGGTAAAAATTTTGTTGGGTCCCCCCTGTATATTTTTTCTATACCATATCCGCGTTCATCATGTAAATCCCATAAATGACCAATTGTTTCAGTAACTAAGGCAGTAAATTCATGAAACGATAAACTTTCAGAAGACATAACTGAATCAAAACTGGCTTTATTGGTAATATTTTTTTTAATAAATACATGCATTATAGCTGCAATTAATGGAGCAGTAAACCCGCAAACATTACTTGCTTCTATATTTTTAGTAGTACCTTTGTATCTTTGTGTTTTTACATTATTACATGTTTCACATAAAGAAACGGCAAGCTGTAATCTATCTAATGCTACATCTCTTTCTTCATCTACTCCACGTTCTGTTATTAAATGCAATTGTGATTTCAATATAGTATCTTTAAATACTTTTGAAGAACCCTTATTACTCATTTACAATTTAAATATAAAATAATAAAATATTTTATCATAATTTAATATATAATGAAAAACAATTTAAAGACAAAAAAGGCCGGAAGACCTAGGTATAATAAATATGCCGACAGATATGCAGACAGATATGCAGACAGATATGCAGACAGATATGCAGACAGATATGCAGACAGATATGCCGACAGATATGCAGACAGATATGCCGACAGATATGCAGACAATTATGATAGTTATCCTAATGCAGATTATGATACTAGATATAGGAAACATTATGAACGCGAAAAAAACAAAAGAAAAACATTAAAATTATTAAAAACTCATATTAATAATCATATTTTAAAACAAAAAGATATTTGTTGTGAAGAACATTTTGAGAGAGAAGATATTATTAATAAAATAATTGAACTTTATACTAAATTATATCAATCAAAAGAAGAAATAAATACTCATATTATATATGATATTAAACGTCTTGTACTAAAACGTTTAACCAGTTTTAAATTATCCGATAATATTGATAAATATACGCAAACATTAAAACATACTATAAAATTATTAAAAGTACTACCATTATATTTATTATTATCACTTTTAGGAGTTGCTTATATAAATAGTAATTGAACAAAAAATACCACCAAATAATATATTATTATATTATATACTATTATAATATAATGAAAAACAATTTAAAGACAAATGCAAAAACCAAAAAAGGTGGACGTCATCACCATTACCATCATCATCGTCACCACAACGACAAACATAAACGAACATTAAAAGACCGTATTAACAAACATATTTTAAATCAAAAAGATATTTGTTGTGAAGAATATTTTGAGAGAGAAAAGATTATTAATCAAATAATTGAACTTTATACTAAATATGTTTTAAAACTATTAAATCAACCAAAAGAAGAAATTCCTGAATCTATTTCTAATGATATTTCATTATTAATATTTAAAAATTCTTCAAAAAATATAAAATTATCTAATGATATTGACAAACAAACCAAAACATTGGAAGATATAAAAATTTTGTTAAAAGAAATACCATTGTATTTATTATTATCACTTTTGGCATATGCTAATATAAAAGCAAATGCAGTAAATCAATTAAATACTTGAAATTACTAAAAACTAATAAAACATACGGAAAAACTATTAAATATAAAATATAAGAAACTATAAGAAAAGAAATTAATATAAATGCTTTTAGTAAATGACATAAATAATTATAATAATCAAAATATATTTTTTTGTGATCCAGTAAATAACAGTATTATGCATGAAGGCAAATTTATAAGAATTTTATATTCAACAAGTAATGTTGTTTTAAATGGAATTTATTTATTCATCTCATTCAATGAAATCGCAAATGAGAGAACAAATAAATATAAATATACTTTCAACACAACAACTGAAAATAATATTATAATAAACAACTTAAAGAACATAGAAAAAAATATATTGGATAAATATCAATTATATCAAACAAATGATAAAATACCTCAATACAAAATTTATGAACAATTAAATAATGGGTATTTAAAATTATTTTTTGATATAAAAGAAAATACAAATTGTTCTTTTATTTTGAAAATATCTGGAATATGGGAAAATAATGATACTTATGGATTAACTTACAAATTTATTAAATAAATTGTTTTTCTTTTTTCTCTCTTTATTTTTCTCTCTTTATTTTTCACTCTTTATTTTTCTCTCTTTTTATTTATAAGAAATTAAATATATTATTATATACAATATATTTAAAAAAATAATTTTATGAAATATATGGAAGATATGGTAGAACAATATAAATCTTATTTATGGTCAGAATATGAAATGAAACAAATAGAAAATGAAAAAACAAATACTGAATTATTATCTTTATATGAGAGAAAAAAAGAAGAATATTTTGTAGATTTATTTGAACTCAATATATTATTTGAAGTTACAAAAGATTGTGGATATTCAATATGGATACCTGTTTCGGCAAATGCATCATTAAATATGTTGTATATTACTATTGCAAAATATTTTAATTGTACTCATGAAAATATAAAATTATATGTACAAATACAAGATAAAGATAAAAATGAACATTCACTCATTATACCATGGAAATATAATTTTACTGTAAAAGATTTTATTATTGAAAATAAACAATATTTTACAGCAATATATCCGTTACCTGCAAAAGTAGTTTATAAAATATATATAAAAATATAAATGTGTTAGAAGAATTTGTTTTTTATTTTCTTGTTTTTCTTTGTTGTTTTTTTGTTTTTCTTGTTTTCTTGTTTTTTTGTTTTTTGTTTTTTTTGTTTTTGTGTTTTCTTGTTTTCTTGTTTTTTTTACCACGTGGACTGGAAACCTCTTTCCATGTACCTGAAACATCTTCCTCATCTTCTTTCTCTTCCTCATCTTCTTTCTCTTCCTCATCTTCTTTCTCTTCCTCATCTTCTTTCTCTTCCTCTTCTTCATCAATTCTAGGTTCCATAAAATGTATTGGAAATGGGCGAGGACTTTCTGCAGTTCGTAATCTATTATAAGGGATTAATTCAGTTGGGTCAATTGTTTCTTTATTTTTGTCAAATTTACTAGGTTCATAAGTAATTAAAAAAGGCGTTTCTTCATTTAATTTTTTATATAAATTATCAATAATTATTTGGTCTTTTTGACTTAAATGTAAAGTATTTAATTGAAATACTTTTTTATCTTTATTATCACGTAAATATTGAAACCCTTGAGAGGTATAAAAATTTTGTGTAGTACCTCTATTTACAGATTCAAGAATAATCAATGGTATTTTTAATAAAGTAATACTTAATTTTATTAAAGAAATTAATATTTTTCCTATACCAGAAAATTTTAAATCAGAACAAATATATGTTATTTCCATTGTTTCTTCGTCAATTATTTTTACTTTTGCAAAACCATTAATGTATTTTTTGCCTTGATAAGTAAAATAACTTATAATCATAAACGCATCTTTAAAAAAAATAGCATTTTCAAATCCAGATAACCAACGACATAATCTGCCTCTACTACTACTAATATTTTTTATTAATATTGATGTGATTTCACGATGATTTTCTATACAAGGAATATTAATTTCTCTCATTTTGTTTATTAAAGATTGTACATCAAAAGATATTGATGTATTTATAACACAAATAAAATGTGTTTCAATCTTTTCCGTATCTCTCAAATTTTTTAATGGCAATAAATTATCTTCAAAAATCATCTTATAATATAATAATATTTATATATATTTTTAATAAAATATATAAATACATGTTTATTTATTCAAGTAAAAGTAGTAAACCCTTGAGTAATATTATATTTCAAAATAATATAAATAAAATAAAACCATATTATATTAAATATACTTATATAAAATATATAACTCATTGAATTCATATTTGCTTTGCCATATTTTTGAAATTCTTCTGTACTAATAACATTATACAGAATAAATAATTGAATTAATAAACATATTAAATACATATAAAAAAATGTATTATATGAAGGGGGTATATTTACTGTAGATAATATATCTGTATTAGTATGAATTAAATAAAGCATAAATGATAATGTACAAATAGTAATAATTAATGGCATTGAATACATGAGGGCATGTTTAATTTTATTATGTAAAAAAATATGTAATATAATTATTGCCATACCAATATCTAAAATAATAAAACTTGTTCTATATGCATTAACCGATGTTTGTTCTATTGTATAATATCCAAATAATAAAGTAATTATTCCTGAAATAATAAACGCTTTAAATAAAAATGAATACCATAATATTGAATTAGAATAAGAATTAGAATTAGAATAAGAATTAGAATAAGAATTAGAATTAGAATATGACATTTATATATCTTTAGATTAGAAAATATTATATTTATTTTTTATCCATGATTTTAAGACTTCTATATCACAGGTTTTATAATTTTCTTTTATTTCAATTTCAAATACTTTTATATCATAAAATTTAGGTTTTTTCATTTTTTCATTTTTATAAAATAAATAATCGCCTTTTGGCCCTTTTTTTATAGATATACAATTATTTATCTCTCTTATACAATTTGCATTTTTTATGTTTTTTGGTTCGGTTGTTGAGTCTGACGAGTCTGTTAAATCTGTTTGTAAATAAGGTATTATATCATCTAAGTTTATTGTATTTATATTTTTTCTACAAAATTCTTTAAATGGTTTCAAAGATTTTGTATTCTCTCCCCATTCAAGATATAACCCATATCTTCCTTTCTTTAAATAGATATCTATATTATTATATTGACCAAGTAATTTATCTTGTTTATCTTCACTATTGATGGGTTGTTTTTTTATTTGGAGAGAATTACCATAAGTTTGATTCAAATCATTTATGCAAGTATGAATTAATTCATTGCAATCATTACATACATTATACATATTTGTCTCTCCATTACATATTTTGTCTAATACAATTTCCATTTCTTTTGTGTATTCATAATTAAATAAATAGTTGAAATGTTCATATAAAAAATCAACAATCATTATTCCAAATGGTTGTATAACTAATTTATTATTTTCATTTCCAAATTTTCTCTCTACAATTATTTCAGAAATATTTTTATCTTTTTCTAAAAATAAATCTTTACATTTTATTATAGTTCCTGTAATATTTTTTTTCTTTACATAATTTCTATCTTGAATTTTATCAATGAGAGAAGCAAAAGTAGAAGGTCTGCCAATATTTTTTTCTTCTAATAATTGAACTAATCTAGCTTCTGTATAATGAGGTTTGGTTCCTTCTATAGATTCTGTACACATAATTTGTTTAAAAGAAAGAACCGAACTATTTTTCAAAGATTTTAAATATTCATAATTTTTACTTTCAATTTCAATTGTTTTTAATGAGGAGGCTGAAATTGTTTTCCATCCCAAAAAATCAGGTATTTCTGCGGTATAAGAATATTTTGTATTATTTGGTGCAATTATGGTAGCAGTAATAGAATAAAATATTGCGGAAGGCATGCAACTTTCTAAAGTATGTTGCCATATCATTTTATACATTTTTCTCTCTTTAATATTTGAATATTTCTCTTCTTCAAGAAAAGAGAGAGAAACTTGAGTACATCTTATTGCTTCATGTGGTGATTGAACATCCAGATGTTGAAGTTGTGTGTAACATTGATATTGTGAAGTGTAATCAGTTTTTGAATTTGAAAAATAATTAGATGCAATATAAGAATGTGTATTAGAGATAAATTCTTGACTATATTGTGTTGCATCTGTTCGCATATAAGTGATTAACCCTTTTTCATATAATTTTTGACAAATTTGCATAGTTTCAGTGGGCGAATAATGTAATTCATTGGAGGCTTTTTGTTGCAGCCTAGATGTCGTCAATGGTTCCGGAGGTTGTTTGACGACTTTTGCGGGCTGTGAACAATGATAAATATGTTGAAAATTTACATCTTGACTGGCTATTAAAAATTCTCTCATTGTTTTTTCATTTGAATATTTTTTATTTAATACAAATGTAATATTTGCATTTGTAAAAATACCATGTACATTATATATTTTATTTTTATTTTCCGTTTCCGTTTCCATTTCATTTTCTCGTAAAATGATTGCATGGTCATAAATTAATTTAAGAGCAGGTGTTTGACATCGTCCCGCACTAAGATTATTATTTTTAAAAATTTGCCACAAAATAGGTGATATTTGAAACCCTACTAATAAGTCTAATATTTGCCGTGTTTGTTGAGCATGAACGATATTCATATTTATAATTGTTGGATTTTGAATTGCTTTTTGAATTGCAGATTTTGTAATTTCATGAAATATAATACGTTTTGTTGTTGCAACTTTCAAACCAAATAATTTACAAATATGCCAAGATATGGCCTCTCCTTCGCGGTCATCATCTGTTGCTAATATGACTTCAGATGATTTTTGAATTTCTTTTTTAATTAATGCAATTTGTTTTTTTTTTATAGAATCATCTATAATTGTATATTTTATTTTATCAAATTCTTTTAAATCTTCAATATTTGGAATAGAGAGAAGTTCTCTTAAATGTCCAAAAGAAGCCATACATTTATACCCAGGACCTAAATATTCTTCAATCTTTTTACATTTAGCGGGACTTTCTACAATAACAAGTATCATAATGTTTTAAATACAATATATTTATATTTTATATATTTATATTGTATTTATTCAATGAATTTTTTTTATAATATTTTTCTCTACTTTTTTAATGGGTATTTCTAAATATATCATTACATAAAATGATATGTATCCTAATATAACACCTAAAATACCTCCAGCAAATAATTGACTTAATGTATGATTTCTAAATACATATCGTTGTAAAACAGTTAATAAAAATAACCCAATAGACAACATTAAATTTTTATGAGTAAATAAATACGCAATTGTTAATGCAAATGCCGTTTGTTGTGTATGTCCTGATGGCATCCCATTATTTCGTTTTTGATTTTTTTTAAAAGCTAAAAATTTAATTTCTCCAGGAGGTCGTAAACTATGAATCATTTCTTTTAATACCACATGATTCAAATATCCAGATAATAAAAAAAGAATTAAAAATAAAATACTATAATTAAAATCATATGTATAAACTACATAAATAGCATATACAGTTGCGATTTGCCAACTAAAATAACCAACTGCCCAAAATAAATCACTTAATTGATCAAATAACTCAAAAATACCGTTGAGAAAATTCATTATAATATTCTATAATATT